>Ga0209985_10000190_pt1 | contig 71064 bp, 56 predicted proteins | sample NOAtaG_FD_187305 | JGI IMG/M metagenome (GOLD analysis project Ga0209985, IMG submission 187305) | Freshwater lake microbial communities from Lake Erie, under a cyanobacterial bloom - NOAA_Erie_Diel6S_1000h metaG (SPAdes) (version 2) | ecosystem: Environmental > Aquatic > Freshwater > Lake ... | reverse complement strand
AGCAAATGGAGAGAATTCTTGTCCATTAAGAAATGTTACAAATTACATGGGTACATTAAGAAAAGTTAAGGGGTTACATCCATTGATGGATAAGGGTTTTCGGCTATTATAGTATATATGTATGGGGGGAAGTTCAGTTATACCAAAAAAGATTAGCTATTTTGAGATAATGAGTTTCTTGATAGCGACTCTTTTTGACCTTTCTTTTAATTTTAGGTTTCTACTAGGTCGAAATTTACTCTTTGATATAAATCTTGAAAAGAAATCTGCCAATCTACCGACAGCAATTGTAAAACCGCATTTTCCCCCGTGACGAAATCAATTAACCATTGATCATCCTTTTGTTTATAGTAACGTTCCACACTATAACTAGATTGTTCGATCAGAATATATTCCTGAAAAGTTGGCAAGGAACGATAGAATTTAAACTTATCCCCTCGATCATAAGCTTGGGTGGAATTAGAGAGAACTTCGACAATAATTAAAGGATTGATCACGTTAGATTTACTATTCCCTTGATAGAGAGGTTGACCTTTAATCACCATCACATCAGGATAGGTGTAAATGCTACAATCTGACAGCCATAAACGCACCGTTTCCATGTAGGTATAATAATCTTGATTATTGATAGTCAGAGGAAATCTTCGATAGAAGTTTCCAGCAATCTGATTGTGATTAGTGGTAGCTCCTACCATTGGGATAATTTCTCCTTGACGATATTCATTTTTATCTTCGGACGTTTCCTCTAGGGCGAGATATTCTTCGGGAGTATAATATTTAGTTTCGGTAGCGCTTAACATTTTTGACTCTCCTTCCTATTCTATTTTCTAGGATACAGCATTTCCCTAAAAAGAGACAAAGTTATCCTTGAGGAAGGTTATCAATTGAGTGGCTCGGAAAAGTGTATCTTAAATATCTCAGTAATCCGCTGACGCGCTTAGGAACGAACAAAATAGGGAATATTTTTTAGTTTTGCTTTTGCTTCTGCGGTCTATTGTAGTTGATCGGAAAAATCTAGAGCGTCCATAGATTTAACATATAGTAGTCCGTCTATTATACCAAAAAAGATTAGCTATTTTGAGATAATGAGTTTCTTGATAGCGACTCTTTTTCACCTTTCTTTTAATTTTAGGTTTCTGCTAGGTCAAAATTTACTCTTTGATATAAATCTTGAAAAGAAATCTGCCAATCCACCGACACCAATTGTAAAACCGCATTTTCCCCCGTGACGAAATCAATTAACCATTGATCATCCTTTTGTTTATAGTAACGTTCCACACTATAACTAGATTGTTCGATCAGAATATATTCCTGAAAAGTTGGCAGAGAACGATAGAATTTAAACTTATCCCCTCGGTCATAAGCTTGGGTAGAATTAGAGAGAACTTCGACAATAATTAAAGGATTGATCACGTTAGATTGACTATTCCCTTGATAGAGAGGTTGACCTTTAATCACCATCACATCGGGATAGGTGTAAATACTATAATCTGACAGCCATAAACGCACCGTTTCCATGTAGGTATAATAATCTTGATTATTGATATTTAAGGGAAAATTACGGCAAAAATTTAGACAAATCTGATTGTGATTAGTGGTGGCTCCTACCATTGGGATAATTTCTCCTTGACGATATTCATTTTTAACTTCGGACGTTTCCTCTAGGGCGAGATATTCTTCGGGAGTATAATATTTAGTTTCAGTAGTGGTTAACATTTTTGACTCTCCTTCCTATTCTATTTTCTAGGATACAGCATTTCTCTAAAAAGAGACAAAGTTATCCTTGAGGAAGGCTATCAATTGAGTGGCTCGGATTATATTTTTTCCTTAATCTCCGGCAAAAAATGCTGAGAAATCCATAATTAAAAATCTAACTATCAAAATTGCTCACGCTAAGGGTTAAGATAAACTAGATAAATAGTTTTATGTTTAGTTTCTCCTATGTTTAACTGGTTCCGTCGTCAGAAAGTCCAACCCGAACAAGAACAAGCACCCCCCGCACCCGTAGAGGAAACCCCCAGCGAGGCAACCCCGACGACTAGCGAGGCAACCAGTCAGGAAGAGTATTTAGATTGGGCCAAAAAAGCCTTTAAAAATATTCAAGAGAAAAAAGCCACGGCCGAGGCCGTCGTGAGCGAAACCCCTGAAACATCCATTGCTGAAACGGAATCTCCGCAAGAGCAAGAACCAGTTAAAGAAGAAGAAACCGAGGATAATACCCCCGCATGGCTGAAAAAATCCGATCGCCTCGAAATTCTCAAAGAAACCGCCATCGAAACCCCCACAGAACCAGATGAAGATTTTATCTGGTCGGCCAAAGTTTTAGCCAATCAGGGACGACAAGCAGAGGACGTTTCGGAAGAAGAAATCACCTGGTTAAAAAAATTGCGTCAGGGTTTAGGCAAAACGCGCCGCAGCTTGGTCAATCAGCTTAAGGCCGTGGTCGGTCAGGGTCCCCTCAATCAAGATGCGGTGGAGGAAATCGAAGCTTTATTGCTTCAGGCCGATGTGGGGGTAGATGCCACCGATTATATTATCACTACCCTCCAAAATAAGCTAAAACAGGAAGCTTTGCCCCCCGAAAAAGCGATCGAATATCTCAAAGAAATTATCCGCGAGATTTTAGATGCACCTTTAGCCAATTATAGCAACCCCGGTTTTGAGCCAGAAAAAGGCAAATTAAATATCTGGATGCTCACAGGAGTTAACGGAGTGGGTAAAACGACGACTATCGGCAAATTAGCCCATTTATCTAAACAATCTGGCTATAGCTGTATGATCGCCGCTGCCGACACCTTTCGCGCTGCTGCCGTGGAACAGGTGAAAGTTTGGGGAGAGCGATCGCAAGTCGAAGTAATTGCCAACCCGGGCAAAAATACCGACCCGGCCGCCGTGGTGTACGATGGCATCGAAGCCGCTAAATCCAGGGAGATAGAATTACTTTTAGTAGATACGGCGGGAAGATTGCAGAATAAAAAGAACTTAATGGCAGAATTAAGCAAAATTCGCCGTATTATCGACAAAAAAGCCGAGAGTGCCGTGGTGGAATCCCTTCTAGTTCTCGATGCCACTTTAGGACAAAACGGGCTGCGACAGGCAGAAGTTTTCTCGGAAGCTGCCCAATTAAGCGGCGTGATCCTGACTAAAATCGATGGTACAGCTAAAGGGGGTGTCGCCCTTGCCGTAGCGCGTCAGCTTAACCTCCCGATTCGCTTTGTGGGTGCTGGGGAAGGAATCGAGGATCTGCGGCCTTTTTCCAGTTACGAATTCGTGGAAGCTTTACTGAGTGGCGATTAATCTCACCCTAGCGATCTTTCATAATCTTTTCATGCTTGCTTCATAATTGTCTCATTTTTAGTTATGCTAGAACTGGAGACTCGGGATAACAACTATGCAAAGGACAATTACAGTTAGTCATCTAGGAGTATATTATCGCGGCGTGGAAGCCCTACGGGATATCACCCTGAAAATTCATCCAGGACGATTAACCGGTATCATCGGTCCCAACGGTGCGGGTAAAAGTACCCTGATCAAAGCCATGCTAGGATTAATTCGCGTACAACAGGGAAGCGTTAACTATCAAGGGCAATCTCTACAGCAACAACTGGATAAAGTCGCTTATGTTCCCCAAAGATCTCAAATCGACTGGACCTATCCCGTCACCGCTTGGGATGTGGTAATGATGGGGAGAGTCAGAAAAACGGGTTGGTTTCGTCCTTTTTCCCATATTAGTCGTCAACAGGCTTTAAATGCCCTAGAACGGGTGGAAATGGCTGATTTGCGCCATCGTCCCCTCGGTCAGCTGTCGGGGGGACAACAGCAAAGAGTCTTTTTAGCCAGATCTTTGGCCCAAGAAGCGGAGATTTTCTGTTTTGATGAACCTTTCGTTGGGGTAGATCAAAAAACCGAGGGGGTTCTTTTTAATATCTTTGGTGAGTTAGCCCAAGAAAATAAAATTGTCATGGTGGTTAACCATGATTTAGGCGAATCTATCACCCATTTTGCTGATTTAATCCTCTTAAATAAAGAATTGATCCTCGCCGATCAACGATCTAAGGTCTTAACTGATTTTAATCTCCGGCGTGCATACGGGGGTAAAGTCTCCTTCTATGATGCCATGACACCACCAGATCATCGCCGATCAAGTCTCGATTATCTCGATCGCTTCTCGAAAAACAATGCGATAAACTAGAAGCGAAGATATTTTGGCTGACTGCCGATAGGGACACCAATGACAACTATTTCCCCGCAAGAAGTAACAGGAACGATCGAACTGGCTCCTAACTATCGAATTCCCCTGTTTTTGGTAATTTTATCGCTGCCTTTACTCTTTTTACAGGTCTGGCTCGGAATAATTTTCTCCCTGTTAGGCCTATTCTTGATGTTCCAGACTACCCGCATTCGCCTCCAGTTTACCCCCACTTCCCTAGATGTCTATCTGTCCGGGCAACAAATTCGCTCCTTTCCCTACCAAGAATGGCAAAATTGGCGAATTTTCTGGAACAAAGTCCCGATCCTGTTTTATTTCAAAGAAATTAACAGCATTCATTTTTTGCCCATTATCTTTGACAGCGCAACCCTGAGACTGTGCCTGGAAAAATACTATCCTTTAGCAGCATCGCAAGCGATCGACTCAGAAGCGAACTAAGATTGAGATAAAATAAAATCTAGCTAATAGCGTCTTAAGTGGGTAGGTGTTAAAAATTGTCAGATCCCCCCGCCTATCGGCACCCCCCTTATTAAGGGGGGCAGGGGGGATCCCCCCGCCTATCGGCACCCCCCTTATTAAGGGGGGCAGGGGGGATCGAAGGCAAGATATATCGTCTATTAATTAGAACCACTTACTTAATTGCCTGCCTTGGCCCTCTGTTCGCTCTGCATTTCTAAAGCCGATGAATTCAGAAGATTTTAATGTTTTACCCCTTGACAAAATGACAGACTTACCCAATGAATCTGTCGAAGAATTTAGTTTTGATGATCTCTGGAACGATCGCCCGGTAGAGAATCCCCTGCCATCGGAAACCGCCCCCGAAGGCGAATTAGTTCCCACAGCGCAGGCGCAACCCCTGCGGGGGGAAATCGAGGCTCTAGAACGGCAAAAACAGAGCCTAGCGGCGGAAATCTCGGCGTTAAAAGCGGAAAAAGAACGCTTGATCGCCGAGGAACTAGGAGATATCAAAGCTCAAATCGAAAGAATGCTCAAGGAAGGCGTAAAAGACCTAGAACAACGCAAACAGGCTTTAGAATTGGCGATCGAACAGTTAGAACGCCGTCGTGAGCGTATTCGACAGGAAATGCGGAGTAATTTCGCCGGAGTCTCCCAGGACATAGCCGTGCGGGTTCAGGGATTTAAAGACTATCTGGTGGGCAGTTTACAGGATTTGGCTGCGGCTGCCGAACAGTTGGAATTACCCCGTTTTGAAACCCCCGAAAAATCCCCCCGACCCGTGGAACCTCCCCTGCGGACCGAACGGGAGGAAAACCCGCGCCCATCCCGTGGCAGTCAAGGCCGGGATGATCGCGAAGAAAGTCCCCGTCCCCCCCGTACCAGTAACCAGGGCCGGGATAATTGGCAAGAACCCCGTCGCTCTAACCGTTCGGGTTATGAATCGGAACCGGTGGGGCAATCCACCCCTAGACAGGGCTTTTCTGACCAAAATCAGCGCATCCAAGCTCTTTTAGACCGTTATCGCAGTCGTCCTGATTATTACGGTCCGCCTTGGCAACTACGGCGCACTTTTGAACCAATTCACGCCGAACGGGTGCAACAGTGGTTCTTTAAACAGGGGGGCCGGGGTACTGTTCGCGGTATGGGTAGCCGTCTCCAAAATATTCTGGTGGCTTCGGCAATTATCTCGATTATGGCGGAATTACAGGGCGATCGCTTCCGTTCTCTCGTTCTGGCTAATAGTCCCGAACGTTTAGGCGAATGGCGGCGCGGCCTCCAAGATTGTCTCGGCATTTCCCGCGCCGATTTTGGCCCGGACCGCGGCATTGTTCTCTTTGAGTCTCCCGAAGCTTTAATTCAAAAAGCGGAACGTTTAATCGACGATAAGTATTCACCGCTCATTATCATCGATGATACCGAAGAACGGCTGAATTTCGCTCTTTTACAATTCCCCTACTGGTTAGCTTTTGCCCCTGAACCCCAACAAAGTTCTAGTTATTGGTATTAACTAATTAGGGTGTGCTGAATAAATCTAAAAACCTTGTTGGATAAGAATTTTAGACTTTTTTCCCATCAAAAAGTGCCAGACCTTGGGGTGATCGGGGGGGGAAATTGACCCCCTGAAAATCGGTAAAACCCCACACCCCACACCCCACACCCTACCCCCACGAAAAACTTTTTGCCGCAAACCCTAATTAGTCCTTGAGTAGTGCGATACATTGGGCTAAAGAAGCGTTAGTTTTCAGCGCTTGTGGGTTAATATGGGTGGCAGCGGCTCGATAACCTTGTTCTAGGAGAGCTGCAATTAAATCTTCCCTTTTAGGTAGATCTAATTTGCCCCTTCTACCAATTTCCCGAAAGCTATAAAAATAGGGAGGAAAATCGTTTTCTTCCCTCATTATTTCTAACAATTTAACTACCTTTTTCCACTGCCATTGATGGGCTAAATCTGCCATTTTTTCTAGATAAAGGCGATCATGTAAACTGCCTAACCACAAGGGTCCGGTTAAGGTTAAAGGTTGCCCGTCCCCAGAACAAACTATCTTGCCTAACTTCGGCCAAGGCACTGATTGATATTCTCCGCAGCTATGACAATAACCGAGAAAACCGTAGTTATGACTATTTAATTGTCTATTGGCCGTTAACCGCACCATCACCCGATAACTTTGACCAAAAAAGAAGGAAAAAATCGGCGTAATTCCTAAACCTAACCGGGCCGATTCTAATTGCAAACCGGCGATAATTAATCTTAATCCCTGTTCGTGGGCAGCCGGATGATTGCGAGCAGATGCTCCATAATCAGCTAAACTATTTTCTAGATTATGACCCGTCAGCGTCCGTCCATCGGTATTAGTTAGATAAATTAAACCACCGATTTTAGTGGCTAAAGGAATAGCACTAAACAGAGATGCAGGGGAACCAAAAGCATCAATATCAACTAGATCGTAATGGTCTTTTTCAAGATAACATTCTAGGAGAACTTCTTGAGCAGATTTATAGGTTATTTTGCCTTTTTTCTGTTGTAATAAACTCTCTAAATTAGCGGCTAAAGTTGGCTTAATTTCTGGATTACCATCATTAACCCACAGCCAATCCGCACCACTTTCTAACCAATACCTGAGCGCTCGCACACCAGAGCCGCTCATTACCTCTAAAACGCGCAAACTGCCCCGCTCTTTTTGGGCAATTGCCGCCCCTAAAACTCCTAAATCTCGGACGATTTTACTCTCCGGTCGATAAAAAGTATTGTTGATATTAAATATCGCTTTTTCTTCCTGCATCGATCATCTCATAATTAGCACTCGGAGGAAAGGGTCAGACACTGCCAAAATCCATCAGACATCAAGATAGAAGTAAATCTAAAGAAAGTGTGAAATTATCAGAAATTCCCGATTTTTTTACTATTATATCCCTAAAAAGCTGATAGTTTCCCCATAAGAACGGCATATTGAAGATAAAAAAATAACTATTTTTTAATATCCTATAACAGTTTAATCCGGTTTGATGGGAGATAACCTAAAAGCAAAATCATTCAACCTTGATATAGAGATGAAAAAGTATCTAGCAGAGTTCATCGGGACGTTTTGGCTCGTTCTCGGTGGTTGCGGTAGTGCCGTTTTAGCGGCAGTATTTGTGGGTAAAGCCAAGAGTGTCGTAGATGGTGCTGATTTTAATATCCATCTGGGGATTTCTTTTGTGGGTGTGTCCCTTGCCTTCGGTTTAACCGTCCTCACTCTTGCCTACGCTTTAGGGCATATTTCGGGGGGACATTTTAATCCCGCCGTTTCCTTCGGTCTCTGGGCAGGTAAACGCTTCCCCGGTTCGGAACTACTTCCCTACATCATCGCTCAAGTTTTAGGGGCGATTTTAGCGGCAGTAATTATCTACATTATTGCCAGTGGTCAACCCAGTTTCGCTCTGGGAGGCAGTAACCCTCTGGCCACCAATGGTTTCGGAGAACATTCTCCCGGTGGTTACAGTTTATTCGCCGCTTTGGTCACGGAAGTGGTCTTGACCTTCATGTTCTTAATCATCATTTTAGGCTCTACCGATCGACGCGCTCCGGCCGGTTTTGCTCCCATCGCTATTGGTTTAGGATTGACCTTAATTCACTTAATTAGTATTCCCGTGACCAATACCTCCGTTAACCCCGCTCGTAGTACTGGTGTTGCTCTTTTATGCGGTAATATGGCTCTCGTTGGTCAATTATGGTTATTCTGGATTGCTCCCATTGTTGGGGCCGTGGCGGCGGGTTTCCTCTACAATAGTTTCTTTGAAGAAACTTTAGAAGAAAGACGAGTTAGAGAATAAGTGGAAAGTTACCGCTAAAGTTTGATTGCTTCAAAAGTCAAGTGCTGATAGCGATTCCTGTGGGGTCGCTATTTTTTTCGTCCCCACCGACAAAATTGAGCAGCGCTCGTCGTCCTTGCTCGCCTCGATCGAGTAAAGTAATCTCTAGATAGGGGCTGCTGAAAAAGTTTTTCGTGGGGGCAGGGTGTGGGGTGTGGGGTGTGGGGTGTGGGGTTTTACCCATTTTCAGGTGGTCAACTACCTAATTTTCAGAGAAAAAGTAACTGAATTTTTCCCCGATCACTCCAATGGTCGGCACTTTTTGGGGGGAAAAAAGTCTAAAAACCTTATTCAACAAGGTTTTTAGATTTATTCAGCAGAACCTAGATAATTTTCCGGCAAAAAAGTTAAACGTTCTGACCATTTGATCGCCACTATCCCTAAATCCTCAGCAATTCTCATTTTGAAAACAAAAGAAGATAAAGTTCTCTTGTTCACATAGAGAACTTCTGTCTAATTAGGGGCTGCTGAAAAAGTTTTTCGTGGGGGCAGGGTGTGGGGTGTGGGGTGTGGGGTGTGGGGTTTTACCCATTTTCAGGTGGTCAACTACCTAATTTTCAGAGAAAAAGTAACTGAATTTTTCCCCGATCACTCCAATGGTCGGCACTTTTTGGGGGGAAAAAAGTCTAAAAACCTTATTCAACAAGGTTTTTAGATTTATTCAGCAACCCCTAATTATCATTTTTTTTCAAGATAATCATCATAGATGCATGGGAACCAAAAGCATCAATATTAACTAGATCGTAATGGTCTTTTTCAAGATAACATTCTAGGAGAACTTCTTGAGCAGATTTATAGGTTATTTTGCCTTTTTTCTGTTGTAATAAACTCTCTAAATTAGCGGCTAAAGTTGGCTTAATTTCTGGATTACCATCATTAACCCACAGCCAATCCGCACCACTTTCTAACCAATACCTGAGCGCTCGCACACCAGAGCCGCTCATTACCTCTAAAACGCGCAAACTGCCCCGCTCTTTTTGGGCAATTGCCGCCCCTAAAACTCCTAAATCTCGGACGATTTTACTCTCCGGTCGATAAAAAGTATTGTTGATATTAAATATCGCTTTTTCTTCCTGCATCGATCATCTCATAATTAGCACTCGGCGGAAACGGTCAGACACTGCCAAAACCGATCAGACATCAAGATAGAAGATATAGTCATTTCAGATAAGTCTGATACAATCTAGACCGATGAAAATCTTATGAACTCTGGCATTTATATTCTCAATCTTAATTGAAATGACTATAAATCTAAAGAAAGTGTGAAATTAGCAGATTGGACAGTGGGAAGTTCTCAGCTTAGCAGGTAGAAGTCAAGAAAAAGGGACATGGCCTGACCTAAAAGGCCCGTCATACTAAATCCTGTTATAATAAAACGAGTAAAGACGAGGATATAAAATGCCCAAGAAAGCTTACTTAGCCGAACATCTAAGTTCAGAGGAACTGAAAGATAGATACAGAAGCAGTCAAGCTAACTTATGACTGATTGTTATCATTTTTTAAAACAGGATCTAGTATGACACTTTGTTAACAAAATCTTTTCTTCGAGGTGTATTTGAGTATCTGGGGTAAAATGTATAAGCTTTTAAGTGAGCAGAAAATCTCTAGACGGCAAATGTTTGCACAAACGAACCTCCTTGAGCTATAGCAAGAGGTAGTAGAAGCCGATGGGCAAATCGCCATTCGGAGCCATTACCGACCTGAACAAGGAAATTACAGATTTTTTCAAGCTAGGATCAAAGATTTTGTATCGAAAAATACAAAAACGGTCAAAGTGACTGTTTAGGATGGTTTTTTTGAGAAGCTTAAGAACCGATCCATACGTCAAAGGAGTTTTCCATGCCCGAAACGCCACAAGAAGTCTTGAAAATGATTCAGGACAACAATATTAAGATTATCGACCTGAAATTTATTGATATGCCAGGTATCTGGCAACATTGCTCGTTCTACTACGATCAAATCGATGAAAGCTCTTTCAGCGATGGTGTTGCCTTCGATGGTTCCAGTATTCGCGGTTGGAAAGCAATTAACGAATCCGATATGGCCATGGTTCCCGATCCTACCACTGCTTGGATCGATCCCTTCTACAAGGAACCTACCCTAAGCATGATCTGTAGCATCAAAGAACCCAGAACCGGTGAATGGTATAGCCGCGATCCTCGCTCTATTGCTCAGAAAGCGATCGATTATCTTAGCAGTACCGGTTTAGGTGATACCGTATTTTTTGGACCGGAAGCAGAATTTTTCCTCTTTGATAGCGCTCGTTTCGATCAAACCGCCAACTCCGGCTATTACTACATGGATAGTGTCGAAGGTCGTTGGAATAGCGGTAAAGACGAAAAAGACGGAAATCTCGCCTATAAACCCGCCTACAAACAGGGTTATTTTCCCGTTAGTCCCACCGATACCTCTCAAGACATTCGCACGGAAATGCTCTTAACCATGGCCGACTGCGGAGTTCCCATCGAAAAACATCACCATGAAGTCGCTACTGGTGGTCAAAACGAGTTAGGGATTAAATTCTCTACCCTAGTACGGGCCGCCGACTACTTGATGACCTATAAATACTGCATTAAGAACGTGGCCAAGAAATACGGTAAAACCGTCACCTTTATGCCCAAACCCATCTTTGGTGATAATGGTTCCGGGATGCACGTTCACCAGTCTATCTGGAAAGATGGTCAACCCCTGTTCGCTGGGGATAAATACGCCGGACTTAGCCAAATGGCACTGTACTACATCGGTGGTTTGCTTAGACACGCTCCCGCGCTCTTAGCTTTAACTAACCCCACCACCAACTCTTACAAGCGTCTCGTCCCCGGTTTTGAGGCCCCTGTAAACCTGGCCTACTCCCAAGGTAATCGCTCCGCTTCGATTCGGATTCCTTTATCGGGAAGCAACCCGAAAGCCAAACGTTTAGAATTCCGTTGTCCTGATGCCACTTCTAACCCCTACCTCGCTTTTGCCGCTATGCTCTGTGCCGGTATCGATGGGATTAAAAATCAAATTGAACCGGGGGAACCTCTCGATGTGGATATCTACGAACTCAGCCCCGAAGAATTGTCAAAAATACCCTCTACCCCCGGTTCTCTAGAAGCAGCTCTGGAAAGTCTCGAAAAAGATCACGCTTTCTTGACCGATTCTGGTGTTTTTACCGAAGACTTTATCCAAAACTGGATCACCTACAAACTCGATAACGAAGTTAACCCGATGCGCTTACGTCCCCACCCCTACGAGTTCTCTCTCTACTACGATGTCTAAGGTTTGATTGAATAATCATTAATCCTAGGGTGGGCCTTTGCCTACCCCTTTTTTTTCGGAATCAGCAAGGAGTTGGGGGTTGGGGAGTAGGGGAATTATGAATTATGAATTATAAATTATGAATTGGGGAGTGGGGGAATTATGAATTATAAATTATGAATTGGGGAGTGGGGGAATTATGAATTATGAATTATGAATTGGGGAGTAGGGGAATTATGAATTATGAATTATGAATTGGGGAGTAGGGGAATTATGAATTATGAATTATGAATTGGGGAGTGGGGGAATTATGAATTATGAATTATGAATTGGGGAGTGGGGGAATTATGAATTATGAATTATGAATTGGGGAGTAGGGGAATTATGAATTATGAATTATGAATTGGGGAGTGGGGGAATTATGAATTATGAATTATGAATTATGAATTGGGGAGTGGGGGAGCGGGAAGTGGGGAGCGGGGGAAATGGGATAATAAGTAAAAGCTGAATACTGAATGCTGAATACTGAATGCTGAATAGTGACTACTGAATAGTGACTACTGAATACTGCCTAATCAAACAACAATCTTAAGCTTGATCTCCTCAGTCGTCAACAGTGATACAATTGCCGTCATAGCTAGGGGTGTCTGGGATAATCAGGCTGAGAAAGACCCTTAGAACCTGAGACTGGGTAATTCCAGCGTAGGGAAGCTGTTTACAGAGGAAATAAAATTATGAGACAAGAATGGGTTGCCCCCCGGCGCGGACAAGCAAATGTATCGCAAATGCACTACGCCCGTCAGGGGATAATTACCGAAGAGATGACGTATGTGGCAAAACGGGAAAATCTCTCTCCCGAATTGATTCGCAGCGAAATCGCCCGAGGAAGACTGATTATTCCCGCTAATATCAATCACCTCAACCTCGAACCCATGGCGATCGGTATTGCTTCTAAGTGTAAAGTTAATGCTAATATAGGGGCTTCGCCTAACTCCTCGAATATTAACGAAGAACTGGAAAAATTACACCTAGCGGTCAAATACGGCGCCGATACGGTGATGGATCTCTCCACTGGGGGCGGTAATTTGGACGAAATTCGCACCGCGATTATCAATGCTTCTCCTGTCCCCATCGGTACTGTACCCATCTATCAAGCGGTGGAAAGCGTTCACGGTAATATTGAAAAACTCACCGCCGAAGATTTCCTCCACATTATCGAAAAACACGCCGGGCAAGGGGTAGATTACATGACAATTCACGCAGGAATCCTCATCGAACACCTGCCTTTAGTCAAAACTCGTCTGACCGGGATTGTCTCCCGGGGCGGTGGTATTATTGCCAAGTGGATGTTACACCACCACAAGCAAAATCCTCTCTACACCCATTTCGATGAAATTATCGAGATTTTCAAGCGTTATGACGTTTCTTTTAGTCTCGGTGACTCCCTGCGTCCCGGTTGTACCCACGATGCTTCCGATGCGGCCCAATTAGCGGAATTAAAAACCCTCGGCCAACTGACGCGCCGCGCTTGGGAACACGATGTACAGGTGATGGTGGAAGGGCCTGGCCATGTTCCCATGGATCAAATTGAATTTAATGTGAAAAAACAAATGGAGGAGTGTAGCGAAGCACCTTTCTATGTTCTTGGTCCCCTTGTCACCGATATTGCTCCAGGGTACGATCATATCACTTCGGCGATCGGGGCGGCTCTGGCGGGTTGGTACGGGACGGCGATGTTATGTTATGTCACCCCGAAAGAACATCTCGGTTTACCCAACGCTGAAGATGTGCGAAATGGCTTAATTGCCTACAAAATAGCGGCTCATGCGGCAGATATCGCCCGTCATCGTCCGGGGGCGCGGGATCGTGATGACGAACTCTCCATCGCTCGTTATAATTTTGATTGGAATCGTCAATTTCAGTTATCCTTGGATCCCGATCGCGCTAAGGAATACCACGATGAGACTTTACCCGCAGATATCTATAAGACGGCGGAGTTTTGTTCGATGTGTGGACCGAAATTCTGTCCCATGCAAACTAAGGTCGATGCCGATGCGATTACGGAATTAGAGAAGTTTCTCGCTAGTCAGAATCAAGACAATTTAACCCCAGTTTAAAGGGGAGTTATGGGAAGGGCTGATTTGATTTCAGCCCTATTCCTAACATATAAGTCAAAATTCGGAGAATAACCGCCATTTTTTGACTAATTGACCCGTTTTTCTAGATATTGACCGATCATCAATTCCTGACCGGCGCGAGAGATAATAGTTTGTCGGGTGCGATATTGTTGACCGATGAGTTTAATTTCTTCTTCAAAGACAGAACCGGCGTATTCTGTTCTCAGACAGAGAGTAGAGGGGTTAGGAAAGGTATAAATGGCACTAACGGGTTTATCCGTCGCAAATCCCCGATCGCGATAGAGAATATTATCTAAAATACCGAATATAGTGGAACCGTTGGAGGGTTTTTTACTCTGGGGACGGAGATAATTACTTTGCCAAGTCACTTCCGTACCACCTAATAAAGCTGTATCTTCCAGATTATGTAAACGGGCAAGTTGAATTAATGGTTCGCTGCCTTGGGGTAAATATTTAATCTCGATGGCGCTGATAACTTCTTGGGGTTCCGTTTCTTGGGTGAGGGTGTAATAACGTCTCTGGGATTGCCAGTGTCCTTCTGTCTGCTTAAAAAAGGCTAAAGCCGAGGTTTCCAGCGATAATTGGGCGGTTTGAATTAATGTCATAGAAATAAAACCTTTCCTGTTTTTTGGTAGAGCAGATTTGTTATCCTTTGTCAAGAGTTTGCCAGAGAACTGTTACACATCTTAATACAATTATAACCTTGCGGGGAAATTAAGTGGTAGGTGTGTTGAGGGAGATAATTGGGAAAAAGTCGCATAGATACAGCAGTTACACGGAAAAAAGGGGATAACATTGCTAAAACCTGCGAGCTTATCCTAGTTACTTCCATTTACCCCTATCTATCGATTAATTCTGTCAAATTGGCTACAGTGAGGCCGAGGTGATTCCCCCAACCCCCTTTTTTACCTGTTACTTTTCACCCGATCTGTCCGGTCTTGCTATTGTTAAAAATATAGAACCTCCGAACAAGGTCTCAACTCCGTGCAGTTAAAACAAGTAATCATCGCTCACAAGGCCAACCATCCCCAAAGTAAAGCATGGGCGGAAAAATGCGCTAAACAGTTAGAAGCCCGTCAGTGTAAAGTTTTAATGGGACCCAGTGGCTTTAAAGATAATCCCTATCCAGTATTTTTAGCCTCAGCATCGGAAAAAATCGACCTCGCCATCGTTTTGGGCGGAGATGGAACCATTTTAGCCGCCGCTCGCTATTTAGCTCACGAAGACATTCCAATTTTAGCGGTGAATGTCGGCGGCCATCTGGGATTTTTAACGGAACCTTTTGAGATTTTCCAGGATACGGAGACGGTCTGGGAGCGTTTACAATCGGACCACTATGCGGTACAACAACGAATGATGTTAAAGGCCAGAATCTATGAAGGGGATAAAAGAAACCCGCAGCCAGTGAGCGAGGCATTTTATGCCCTGAATGAGATGTGCGTGAAACCCGCTAGTATCGATAGGATGCCCACCTCAATCCTCGAAATCGAAGTGGACGGGGAAATAGTAGATCAGTACCAAGGAGACGGTTTATTAGTGGCTACTCCCACGGGGTCCACCTGTTACACCGCTTCCGCTAATGGCCCGATTATACACCCCGGCATGGAAGCGATCGCTGTCACCCCGATTTGTCCCTTGAGTCTCTCCAGTCGGCCGATTGTCATTCCCCCGGCATCTCTGGTCAGTATTTGGCCCCTGGGAGACTACGAATTAAATACTAAACTCTGGATGGATGGTGCTTTAGCCACTTCCATTTGGCCTGGGCAATGGGTGGGAGTTACCAAAGCTGAAAAATTCGCCCAATTTATTATCCTGCGGGAAAGCTATTCTTTTTATCAGACTCTACAGGAAAAATTGCAATGGGCCGGGGCGAGAATTCATTATGATGGCAATCGTCATAATTAGGGTTTGCGGCAAAAAGTTTTTCGTGGGGACAGGGTGTGGGGTGTAGGGTGTAGGGTGTAGGGTTTTACCGATTTTGAGGGGGTCAATTACCTAATTTTCAGGGAAAAAGTCCCTGAATTTTCCCCCCAATCACTCCAAAGGTCGGCACTTTTTGAGGTCAAAAAAGTCTAAAAACCTTATCCAACAAGGTTTTTAGATTTATTGAACAAGCCCTAAGTATATCTTCTAAAATTGGTCATTACTTCCGATTTTATCAGTAAATCTAGGCTTTTGGGGGTAGAACCCCCCAAACCCAGAAGCACATTTGCTGATTGTCGGTATTTCTGCAAGAGAGGGTCAAAAGTTGTCAAAATATTTGACAAAGTTGCCACTTTATGGTAAGAAATTGGGTTATTATTATCCCTTAAATTTTAAATTTCATCCCATCCAGTTAAGCCAGAAGACATAACATAACTGGTAACGGTTGCTTCAAAAAAGTTAGCTTTGGTGTGGCCTTCTTTTTTGGTATCGGAGAAGCGTTCCAGATGGTTATAAGGACTTTTGTTATACTTTTCTTCCCTGTATAAAGGCTCAAGTCCGATCGCTTTTAGCCGAATATTAGCGAGGTATTTAGTGTACTGTTCGGTACTGTATTCGGTAATACCTAAAATGTCGTTGCCAACGATGTGATTTGTCCAGCGACATTCGTGTTTAACGGCACTATCGAACATCTCATAAATCTGTTCAACGGAATGGGGAAAAATTGCCATGGCTTCAGGAATAAGTTTCTGATACAAACGGACGTGACTTAATTCGTCCCGGTTGATCATTTTGAAAACGTCAGCACTACCGGACATTAGCTGTCGAGAAGCGAGATTATAGAAAAAGATAAAGCCGTTATAAAAATACAAACTCTCCAGTAAATAGTCGGCAAGAAGAGCGATAAAATAGCTTTCAGTAGTTTGTTTATCGATGTATTGCTGGTAGAGACTAGCAATAAATTCACAGCGATCCTTGAGAACTTTATCGGTGCGCCAAAAGTCATAAACTTCGCCTCTGCGATCCGAGGGAATAATCGTTTCAATTAAGTATTGATAACTTTGATTGTGCATGGCCTCTTGAGAAATTTGTTCCGCCATACAAAGACTAATTTCTGGCGCAGTGACGCTACCTTTTAGGTGGGGAATATTACAGGTTTGCACGGAATCAAGAAAGGTTAGATAGGACAAAATACCATCATAAGCATATCTTTCTTCGTCGGTAAGATGCCCGTATTCAGTCACGTCTTGAGTGATATCTAATCGTTGCGGGATCCAGAAATTTTCGCGCATTTGTTGATATAAACCCACCGCCCAGGTGTAGCGGACATCGTTTAATTGCATCAGGTTGGTGGTGTTACCAAACCAGATCGAACGGTTTTCGATCGCATCGTCTCCCGCTGGATTGAAAATCGGGGAAATGGGCATCGAATGGCAAGAATTAACTAAATGTAAGGACATGATTACTTGGATATTATGGCACTTTTAGGTTATAATAGATTTTCGGTAAAAAGTCAAATGTTTTGATTTTGATTAGGAATAAATTCAAAATCTAGGGCTTCTGCCAAAGTAAATGGGCAATCCTTCGGGAATTTCTCTAGGTTTATCCCTGTTTCAATAGCGGCTTTTTTTCTGGCTTTGTTATAGCATTTTTTTAAATTTTCTTCTGTTAAAAAAATCTTAAGACTAGGGCTATTCTCTAAATCTTCTTCGATTCTTTCGCGATGCTCAAAAAGGGTTAATTCCCAGCTTCTGCTTTGTTTTTCTGGCTCTTGTAAGTATTTTAGTAAATGCCATAAAATCACGGTCAGATTGCTTTTTAATGCTTTCTGTTGACTGATAGACATAGATTTGATTTCTTCAATTAAATTCTCTAAATCTAAATCGGAAAACTGGCGATTTTCTAGTAAATTAATTGTTTTCTCTAACCAGAGATAGTAATCTTTTTCGTATAAGTTCTTTTCCATAATTATCTCCATTACTTTGATATTTCAGGAAACCAATCCTCATTTAAAGCCTGTTCTATAGTGCAAATTGGAGCTAAACCGACCAAATTTTCAGCGATTCCAGATAATTCGAGCCAAGAAATACGAGCTTCTTGAAAAGAGTTATCAAAAATTTCAATGAGATAAGGCTGTAAACTAGGACTATCGGCAATAATTCTTTTTATGGCACGACGGAAATTCCTAATTTCATTTTTCCATCCTCTTTGATTATATTCTAATTCCGATTGCCAGTAAGCTAGTTTCAGCAAATGTTCTAATAACCGAGTTAAATAACTTTCTAAACTTCGTTTCTCACTTTTCCCCATACTACTAATTTCGTCAATTAAATTTTCTAAATCTAAATCAAAAAACTGATTATTTTCTAATAAATGAATAGTTCTCTCTATCCAGAGATAGTAATCTTTTTCGTATAAGTTATTTTCCATAATTATCCCCATTATTTTGATATTTCAGGAAACCAATCCTCATTTAAAGCCTGTTCTATAGTGCAAATTGGAGCTAAACTGACCAAATTTTCAGCCATTCCAGATAGATCCAGAAATAATTTACGAGCATTTTGATAACAGGGGGAGAAAATTTCCGATAGATAGGGCTTTAAACTGGGACTGTCTTCAATAATTTGTTGAATTCGTAGGCGAAAGTTACGGATTTCATTTTTCCATCCTCTTTGATTATATTCTAATTCCGACTGCCAGTAAGCTAGTTTCAGCAAATGTTCTAATAACCGAGTTAAATAACTCTTTAAGCTTTGCCGTTGGCTTTTGCCCATGTCGCTAATCTCCTCGATGAGATTATCTAAATCCAACTCAGAAAACTGATTATTTTCTAATAAATGAATAGTTTTCTCTATCCAGAGATAGTAATCCTGTTCGTATAAAGTCTTATTCATGGCTGTGATTAGGTGATGAATAAGACTCATTTTAAATGATCTGAAAAAAATAAGGTGGGCATTACCCACCGAAGTTAACCTTAATTAGCGCAACTAGAACAACTATCGTCAGACTCTCGAAAATTGTCCTTTTGTACGGTACGGATATAATAAATCGCTTTACACCCCAATTCCCAGGCCATAACTAGGGTATCAAAGATATCCTTGGCTGTGAGACAACGGTTGGGTTCTTCGGGGAAATAAACCCCTTCATTGAGGTTGAATAATAACTCCATAGAAATCCCCGTATCGATCCATTCTTGCATAGTAGCGATCGCTTTTACCACTTGCTGTTGTTCGAGATTTTTATTCTCTGGATAAAACCAGAAAGCTTCTTCAATAAAAGGCGGTGCGATGGGAACGGTTCCCTTTGCCCATTTATCGTAGAAAAAGCGACTATAAACCGGCAAAACACTAGCGGTACATCCCTGTACCAAACTAGAGGAAGTATTAGGAGCAATGGCGGTAATATGGGAATTACGGATGCCAAATCGTTGAATATCTGTTGCTAATTGTTGCCATCTTTGCGGTTGCACCGCATTATTTAAAAACCATGCCACTGGTTTTGCTCCGATTAATTTACCTTGACTCCATTCACTACCCAAGAAAGCTTGATAAGCACCGCGTTCTTTGGCTAATTCCATCGAGGAATAGGTACACCAATAGCCAATTTCTTCAAATAAATTACTAATTTCTGACAGGTTATTGTAGGATAATTTCCGTTTAGCTAACCAGTCAGCCAATCCCATCGCCCCTACCCCAATAGTGCGATATTTATCGTTGTGGTTTTTAGCATTATCAAAGGGAGGGTTAGTGATATCGATAGTATTGTCGAGAATTCTGACAGCGATTTGACAATTAGACTCGATTTCTTCCTTGTCGATGTTGGCTAAATTAAGGCTAACTAAATTACAGCAATGGGCAGTTTTATCGGGTGTGACATTCGAGAAACTCTCCGTGCATAAATTTACACCGGGGATATAGCCATCATGTTTATTAGGATTAGCGCGATTGATGGTATCTTTGAAGGCAATGTAGGGCATTCCTGTTTCTACTTGGGAACGCATGATAGTTTTAAATAAGTCCCGGGCATTGATTTTTTTATAGAGGAGAATCTCTTTATCTAAATTAGCTTCTACTAAACGATAGGCCTCTTCAAATTCTTCCCCCCATAGTTCCGCTAATTCTATACCTAATTTATTGCGAACTTCGTAGGGATCTACTAATGTCCACTCGGCTTTATTTATCACCCGACGCATGAATTCATCGGTGATAACTAATTGGGGAAAAACATCATAAGCTTTGCGTCTTTGATCACCGTTTTCTGTCTGCATTTCCAGAAATTCTGGCACATCTAAATGCCAGATGTCAACACCGATAGTTACTGCCCCGGCGCGTCTTCCCCCCTGATTTACTGCAATAGCTGTATCGTTGAGTAATTTAATCCAAGGAATAATCCCCCCGGAAGCATTAGCTTTCCCCATTACCCAGCTACCAGTGGCGCGAATTCTACTCACATTCACCCCGACACCGCCACCATTTTTTGAGATGCGGGCAGCATTAGTAATCTCGTCGAAAATGCTTTCTAAACTGTCGTCAATGGAGAGGATAAAACAACTGGTTAGGGAACTTTTGGGAGTGCGTAAATTGGCTAAAATTGGGGTGGCAAGAGAGATTTTTCTTTGAGCAATCGCTTGATAAAATTTCTTCGCCCAGTGGAGTCTATTAGCTGGTTCTTCCACAATGGCAAGCAGTAAGGAACAGGTTAATAATGCCTCTTGAGGTAACTCATTTTTGAGTAAATAACGGCTAGTGATTAACAATGCCCCGGCGTAATCATAATCGATATCCCAATCGGGATTAATCCAAGAACCAGCTTCTTTTAATTCTGCCTCAGAATAGATGAGAATTCTTTCGTCGTACAGGCGATTTTTAACTTGAGTTTTAACGGTTTTCTCGTAATTTCCGTACTGATAACCCCGCACTACTAAGGTATCTTTCCAAAGACTCCAAATATGCAATCTTCCCGCCACATAGCGCCAATCCGGTTCCTCGGGACTACACATTTCTAGGGCGCAATTGATTAAATTATCCTGTATTTCCCTAGTGGTAATCCCATCCCGCAGGCGTGTGGTTAAACCCGCTTCTAAGGCGATTGAATTGACTTTTTTACCTTCACAAGCCCACTCTACCACGTCGCGAATTTTGCCGATATTTAAGCTTGTGGTGGAACCATCGCGCCGAATCACTCTAATTGCATGGCTGCCCATATTAGCTAAAGGGGTAGAACGAAAGGGTATTACTTCGTTATTTTTGTGAATGGAAACGGCAGTAGTCAAGGGCTTCGATTGCATAATTGGGAAATTGCGGCGTTAAAAAAACTTGACAAATTAATCTATTTGTACTAGAGCATTCTATCAGATTTTCTGGGAAAACACAACATCTAGCGTGTTAAATAATTTTATCACTCTATATGTGGTATAACCAGGATTGTTTTGTTCCCCAAAACAGTGTTTTGGATGACATTTTCCGCAAAAAATTCTCGATTCTCTCTCAAAGTGGTTCTTTTGTATGCTTGACAAAAAGCTTTTTCTTTGATAGCAAAACAGACTGACTGCTGAGGAGGTTATGGTGAGACTTTATTTGTTCTTAACTTTTCGATAATTTAAGACAAGAGTGGATTAAAAGTCAAATTTCCTCTGAGAACCTCTGAGAGAGTAAATTTTCTCTTTTCGCTATTTAGTGGCTTACCGCTAGAATAATAGGACAAAAACGCTATATATAGCGTCTAGCTAGTAGAGGACAAGGATGAAATATTTAGAAGAATGGCGTGATAGCGGGGTGGATGCGGAGTTAATCGCTCTCAATGTCACCGGTTTAGCGGGGCTATCTCCCAGTGAATACCTACTCTACTCCCAAGAATTACCGCGACGCAATGATGGCAGGGTTAGGGATAGTATTCTCAAGCGTTATGAACATACCAGTCAAGGAGGTTGGTGGTGTTCAGGAATTGACTTATTAACGGGCAATTATGACCCTTGGGGCTGTTTTAAGCCCGATTTTCCCCGTTTAAGCTTCGATGAGGCTAAACCGATTAAGTACGAACATCCTCCCCAAACCCCTACGGGAGTCTTTGCTTTGCGGATTCCCCTGAAAATTTGGCAAAAAATAGCCCAGTCTATCAGTGTTAGTATTTTAACTGAAGAAGTGGATAATAAGCAAGAGGATCTCGGTTTTTGGTCCTGGGTGATGAAACATCCAGAGATACCTATTTGTCTTACGGAAGGGGCGAAAAAAGCGGGGGCATTACTAACAGCAGGTTATGTGACAATTGCCTTACCCGGGATTCACAATGGTTATCGTACTCCCAAGGACGAATTAGGTAGGAGAATCGGCAAATCTCATCTAATTCCGCAGCTAGAAAAATTAGCTAATTCGGGACGAAAGATTTATCTAGTTTTCGATCAAGAAACTAAACCGAAAACCCAGCAAGCGGTTAATTTAGCTTTACAGAGAATGGGTTATCTATTCAGTCAGGCTAACTGTGAGGTAAAGGTAGTTACTTGGGATGCTGCTGACGGTAAAGGGGTGGATGATTTACTAATCAATCGAGGAGAAGATTACTTTCAACAAATCTATCAAAAAGCTACCTCTTGGGAAATTTGGAAAGCAGCGAGTTTAAATAGTTTAACTCTCTCACCTCATCTAGAGTTAAATAGCCGTTACTTGCCAGATATTTCTATCCCTACATCAGCGCAGTTAATGGCGATTAAATCTGCTAAAGGTACGGGAAAAACTGAGTTTTTAGCTAAAATAGTTAAACAGGCTGTTGCCAATCAACAAAAAGTTTTAGTTATTGGTCATCGGGTGAAACTGGTAGAGGAGTTGTGTCAACGCTTTGGTTTAAACTATATCAGCAAAATTAGAGATAATCCTGCGGCACAAATTTACGGTTATGGTTTATGTATTGACTCTCTCCATCCCCAATCGCAAGCAAAATTTCAAGCGGAAGATTGGCAAGGAGCTATTATTATTATTGATGAGATCGAACAAGTCCTATGGCATGGGTTAAATGGGGATACTTGTAAAGCTAATCGTGTAGCAATTTTAAAGTCTTTAAAGTCCCTGCTGCAAACTGTGGTCAGCAGTGGGGGAAAAGTCCTAGTTGCTGATGCTGATTTAAGTGATATTTCCCTAGATTATTTAACTTCTCTAGCGGCGATTGAACTAGAAACTTTCTTGATTAGTAACGAGTGGAAACCAAGTTATCAGGAAGCTTGGCGAGTTTATAACTACTCCGATAATACTCCCCAACGGCTAGTTAATGATTTGGTCAAACATATTAAAGACGGAGGAAAACCCTTTGTTTGTCTATCAGCACAAAAATTAACTAGCAAATGGGGAACAATTACCCTAGAATCTTATCTAAAAAAGCAATTTCCTCATAAGAAAGTTCTGCGGATAGACTCAGAGTCATTGCAAGATTCTAGTCACGCTGCCTATCAAGCGATTGGCAATTTAAATCAGTTGTTACTTAACTATGATATAGTTCTAGCTAGTCCTGCGATTGAAACGGGAATTAGTATTGATATTCAGCAACACTTTTCCTCGGTTTGGTGTCTAGCACAGGGAATTCAAACTCCCACTTCTATCGCTCAATTTTTAGGGAGAATTAGAGAGAATATTCCTCGTTATATTTGGTCAGCAGTGTACGGATTTAATCAGGTGGGTAATGGTTCCACTTCTATCCCGAAACTTCTCACCTCTGGACACCGATTAACGGAGGTTAATATTCGCTTACTACACCAATCAGATTTAGAATCTCTGGAGGATTTAGATACAAGTTTTCAAGCGGAATCTCTCCTCTGCTGGGCAAAAATGGCCGTGCGAGTAAATGCTTGTATGCTTAATTATCGTCAGTCAATTCTAGGAATTTTACAAGCAGAAGGTCATAGAATTAAAGAACGAAATCAGGAAGAAGAACTAGAGATAACTAATCAGTTAACGGAAGCAATTGAAGAAATTATGGAACATAATTATCGTTCTGAATGCGATGCGATTGCCAACGCAGCTGAGATAACGGAATCAGAGTGTCGTCTGCTAAAAAAACAGTTAGTTAAGTCAGTAAAAGAAAGGAGAATTCTTAGAAAATATGACCTATACAAACGCTATGGAATCCCCGTCACACCGCAATTAGTGATTAAAGATGATCAAGGATGGTATCAAGAACTACGTCTACATTACTTTTTGACAATTGGGCGACAATTTTTGTGTGATCGAGATGCTTTAATTGCGCGTAAACTGATAGAATCAGGTCACGGAAGTTTATTTATTCCCGATTTTAATAGTAGTCAATTAGGAGTGATTATCGGGACGTTAGAATTGTTGGGAATTCCCGTATTATTAGCTAACCCTGAAAGAGAATTAAATAATCATGATGCCGATTTACAAAAAATGGCCGAAATCGCCATTAAAAACCGTAACGAGATTAAAACTATCACCAAGATTAACCTCTCTAATAGTTCCCGTCCTCTGACGATTATTCGTCATTTTTTAAACTTGTTAGGTTATAAATTAACCAGCAAGGGCAGCCAGAGAATTGCTAAAAAATACCTAAAAGTTTATCAGATTGTTGCCCCTCATGATGGGAGAGAACAAGTGTTTCAACAATGGTTATTTAGAGACGAAAAATGTGCGGGAAGTTCTGAGATTTGGTATGAATAAGGTTCTTAGGGACTTCTTATACAAATAATTAACCTTATATCTTGTGAAAAAATTAAGATCGATGTCGGCAGTATTAGCGCAGCTTGATGCAGATTAAATTGTTAATTTTGCCACAATACAAGGCGTTGCTGAATCAAGCTATGAATGTCAACCGTGCCATCCTATCTAAAAGTTAGTTTGCCAGAAGATTCCTATCTCAAATCAGCAACGCCAACCCCTGCCAACCGAAACCGATAGCAACTACTCAACCACCGGTCAAAACAGCGATTAAAACAAGATTGAATCCAGTTAATAGAGTTCAGATTTGATAGGGATTACCCAAGCGATCCACAAAAACATTGTAATCTAAGGGTAAACGCCCCGGATTAAGCCGCGGTTCCGCTGCGTAACCGATGGGAACGACGACAGCGATCGCCAGATGGGGATGATCGGCAGCACCGATCACAGCTTTTACCTTGTCCTCGATCCAACCGTTGAGAAAACAACTAGATAAACCGAGACTTTCAGCAGCTAAAACCAGATGAGTAGCGGCGATCATGGCATCTTTAATCGCATATTCCCGGGTTTTTTCGCCCAAATCCTTTTGAAATCCCGGGATTGCCTGTTTAAAATATTTTACCGTGCCTTCGCTCCAGGCACCTGTACTGAGAGCCTGTTCATAGATAGGAGTTAGATCTCCTCCTCCTGCGGCAGCATCGGCAGCGAAAACAAAAGTAACCGGCGCTTGGATAATTTGCTTTTGTCCCCAAGCGGCCTCGGCTAAAGCGGCCTTTTGTGCCTCATCTTGTACTAAAATAATTCGCCAATCTTGGATGTTGAAACTACTAGGTGCGGCAACGGTTAATTCTACTAGGGTTTTCAGCAGTTCCGGAGCGATCGGATCGGTGGTAAAATTTTTAATAGAACGACGTTGATTAATCGCCGTGGGAACATCGAGAGGCAAGGTCATAAAGTCAATGGATCAAGTTAAATACTTCTAATTATTATAAGGTCAAGCTATCAGCCTCAGTCTTAGGTGTGAAAAAACAGAAATAGTAAAACATCGGGATTAAATTGTGGCAGTCAGGAAAAGATCGACTATACTGTTAAACTTAAACAGGTCATAAGCCAATGACCATCTAGCTATAATCATGTCACCGCCACAAAAATCATTTTATGCTTTCTGAGCCGGAACCGAGCGACACCCTCACCACTCCCACCGTCAATATGGGCGATCAAAGTACCGATATCAAGCCAATTTTAGCCTTAAAAGAGTTGGTCGCTAGTTTATATCGCGAACAAAACAAAGTTCAAAATCTCTTAAGTTCCCTCGGTTTTGCCCTGCGGAGTTTCAATAATTTAAACCAATTCCTCGATCTTACCCCCTTGATGGCCGCACGAGTGGCAGACGCGGAGGGAGGGGCATTGATTTTGAGCAAAAATAACGGTCAAGTGGCGCTTGATCAACTCCATTGCCAAGATAATCAAATTAATGGGGAACTACGCCGACAATTAGAGGCAATTATCCGACAATTAAACCAAGAAGCGACACTTGAGAACAAAAATAATCGATCGCTTCTCGACAGTCTCGACCATCAGATCCGGCAAACTCTCGGACAGGGTACGCAGGTTTATAGTACACCTGTTTTAGTAAAAAATAGTGAGCGGGGACGTTTATACGTTTTCAGTCGCGATCCCGATTATGGTTGGACCCCCACCCGTCGTAAACTGTTGCAGCTAGTGGCGGATCAAACGGCGGTAGCTATAGCTAATAATGAATTAACGATCGAATTACGGGCCAAGGAACGTCAGGATCGAGAGTTAGAAATCGCTTCCGAAATCCAAAATCGTCTTTTACCCCGGCAATGTCCGAAAATTCAGGGGGTAGAATTGGCAGCCCACTGCAAAACGGCTAATCGCGTTGGTGGCGATTATTATGATTTTATCCCCTGCAACTACGATCAATTTAAACCGGCAACGGAGGCGGAAAGGGAAGCCAGTAGCGCTCCTTGGAGTATAGTCATCGGTGATGTCATGGGTAAAGGTGTCCCAGCAGGATTATTGATGACCATGACCCGGGGAATGTTGCGAGCGGAAGTGTTAAATCGTCACTCCCCGGCCCAGATTTTGCGTCATCTCAATCGGGTTATGTATGCCGATCTCGATAATTCTCATCGTTTCGTGACATTATTTTATTCCGAGTATGATCCACTGACGCAGCGTCTTGGCTACAGTAATGCTGCCCATTATCCCACCCTCTGGTGGCGGGCTAAAACGGCAGAGTTAGAGTCTCTTGACACGGAAGGGACATTAGTTGGTTTAGAGGCCGATTCTATCTATGATGATGCCCAAGTGCAATTAGAAGCGGGAGATACGCTGATCTATTATACCGATGGCTTTACCGATGCAGTTAACTCGAAAGGGGAAAGATTTGATCAGCAAAATTGGCTATCGGCAGTTAAAGAAGCCTGTCAACAGTACACCGATCCCGAACAAATTCTCGAATATTTATTTGGGAAAGTGGCCGCTTTTACTGGGTTAGGAAATGACAGTAGTGACGATATGACTTTAGTAGTTATGCGAGTAAAATCGGAGGAATAAATCATCACTTCCTAGCTCATAAATTAGCTTAATCCTGCTCTTGCCAAGGAGCAAATAAAGGCAATAACGCTAACCCGGGTAAAGCGGCGATTACCGTGATTAAAAAGAACCACCGCCAACCGATCGCCTCGGCTACAACTCCGGCGGGAGCCACCAAAATATCGCGACTAAAGGCCATTAAACTTGATAAAAGGGCGTACTGAGTAGCGGTAAAACGAGCATTACAAAGACTCATTAAAAAAGCCACAAAAGCGGCAGTGACTAAGCCACCACAGAAGTTTTCAATATTAATAGCCAAGACCATAAAAGGATAATTTTGCCCTAAATTTGCTAAAATAAAATAGACTAAATTACTAATAGCTTGCAAGCCGCCAAAAATCCAGAGCGATCGATTAATTCCCCAACGACTTAACAGGGAGCCACCTAATAAAACTCCCACCATAGTTGCTATCATGCCCATGCCGCCTTGGATCGCCCCGATATCGGTTTGACTGAAACCAGTTTTTAAGAGAAAAGGAGTCACCATATTATTAACTAAAGCATCCCCTAAACGATAGAGAACAATAAAGGCGAGAATGCCGATTCCTTGACCTATTTGATAGCGTTGAAAAAACTCTTGGAAAGGCAACCAAACCGCCTCTAAAAGGGTTTGAGGAGTATCATCCCTAGGGGGAGTAGCCGGGGCGAAAAAAGACCAAATAATCGTTAAAGCCATCAATCCAGCCAGGAAAAGATAGACGAGAGGCCAGGGAAAGTGATCGGCTAAAATTAAAGCGATCGAACCGGTTAAAATTAAAGCCAAACGATAACCTAAAACCCCGATCGCTACCCCGGCACCCATCTCCCATTTTTCTAAAATATCTGTGCGATAGGCATCGTAGGCAATATCTTGAGTGGCACTAAAAAAAGCGATCAGTAAAGCATTAATTGCCAATAATTCCAAAGATTGTTTTGGTTGTTGAAAAGCCATAAAACCAATCGCTAAAGTTAAACAAATTTGAGCGATTAAAATCCAACCGCGACGACGACCAAGAAAAGGAGGAACATAGCGATCGAGCAAGGGAGACCAAAGAAATTTGAGAGAGTAGGGGAGGGTAACTAAACTAAATAAACCGATCGATTTCAGATCAACTCCTTCGGTGGTCATCCAAGCTTGCAGGGTGCGACTGGTGAGAAATAAGGGCAATCCGGAAGCAAAACCTAAGAATAACAAAGCCGCCATTTTTTGACTGCGGAACACTTGCAAATAAGCGGAAATTTCTTTGATCATAGAGAGGATAGGAGGATAGATTAGATTAAAGAATATAGTTAATTGACCCAAAAAGAAAGAGATTAGTTCTGACCAGCATCATTCCATCTTAACCATGGCCCGGCGATCAAAAAAAATTCCCGAAAAATAGCGGTCTTTCCCCCAACTGGGGCTATAGGCAGTAGAATAGATGAGATTTTGATTCAGTAGTCTTGAAAAATTGCGGGATTCTCCTTAAGATAGATGCTTGATTCTCCCAACTAGCTCCCACCCCTATTTACCTTTCCCAGATAAGGACTGCCATCCCCATCTTCCCTGCCGACTCCTGTGATTAAAGTGGACTCCTGTTTTATCTCATACCTATTGTCTCATCCCTCCGACTCGGAAGCGACCGGTGACACTGCCGCCATTACCGTCGAGGTGCGTTTGGCCCAAAGCCAAGATCTCAAAAGCTTGGCGGAGATTATCGCCGATAGTTTTTTCCCCACGGCCAATTATTGGTCTTTTCTGCGTCCTATCTTTAAATTAGGCATTTACGAGGACTTACGGGGACGATTACGCGGTGATACCCCTTACTATCACTGTCTGGTAGTCAGTCAAACCAGTGTCACCGCCACGGGTCCTCAGGAAGTTATTGTCGCTACGGCGGAAATCAGCTTAAAATCCAGTTCTTTTTTAGCTGTTCCCATTCCTTATATTTCTAATTTAGCCGTTAGTCCCGATCGCCGGCGTGCCGGTCTGGCCCGGAGATTGCTGCTCAAGTGTGAACAGATCGCTAGAGAATGGGGTTTTGAGGAACTTTCCCTCCATGTTCTCGATAATAATCTAGCAGCCCAGTCACTGTACTTAAGTAGCGGTTATCGTCTGCAAAAAACCGACGGTTGGTTGATCAATCGGTTATTTAATCGACCACAAAAGTTATTTCTGCACAAAAAAATCAGCCAATGAGGAGACTCCGAGACAGGTTTTAGGGGTTGGGGTGTTGCGGTTTTAGTTCAATTTCCCCACTCCCCCACTCCCCCACTCCCCCACTTCCCCGCTTCCCCGCTTCCCCGCTTCCCAATTCATAATTCATAATTCATAATTCCCACACCCCGCTCCCACGAAACAAACCCTAGATATTTCGACAAAATTGCGATGCCGAAGAACTATAAGGAAAAATTCTGCTATATTATCTGCTAACTCTCTAGAAAACCCGATTAGTTTAATAATCTTTTCCGGTTATCTGAGAAAACAAATAGTTTATCTCTTTAAATATGGTTTTAGGGAGATATTTAGTGATTGTGTGAGGCAATTTGTGGTTAATAAGACGAAATCAAGGCTTAAAAGCGGAAAATCAAGCAAATTAGCGGCTAAACCTGTTAAAAAGCGGCGATTGTCGGGTAAATGGTTCCTGACAGCCCTAGGCTTAACTGGCTGCGCCCTAGTTTCCGCTACGGCGGGGGCTATGTTAGCTGTGTCTCTCTCCTCCACACCTTTGCGACAAGCTGCTCTTAGTCCCGAAGAAGCCGCCGCTTTTAACAATCAACAGGCCATATCCTATGAAAATCTGCAACTTCCCGCCCTCAACCGCCCCGTTAATATTCTGGTAGTTGGCGCGAAAGTGTTGACATCCGATGTCAAGGAGGCACAAACCCCAGATCTGGGTTATCATGCCCCGGTTAATTCCTTGGATGGTTTAACCGATACCATGCTGTTACTGCGTTTTGACCCCCAAAGACAGAAGTTAACCATGCTTTCCATCCCCCGGGATACCCGCGCCGATATCGAGGGTTACGGGGAGAAAAAAATCAATGAAGCTAACGCCCTCGGTGGACCGGCTTTAACGGCGGAAACGGTTAGTCATCTTTTGGACGGAGTGGCTATCGATCGCTATGTTCGCATTAATGTGCAGGGTGTGGAAAAATTAATTGATGCTTTGGGGGGGGTGACGGTATATGTTCCCAAAGACATGAAGTATCAAGATTTTAGTCAACACCTCTACATTGACCTGAAAAAAGGGGAACAACACCTCAACGGCGAGAAATTCCTCCAGTTTGCCCGTTTTCGTTACGATGCTAACGGCGATATCGGTCGTATCCAACGACAACAGCAATTAATGCGGTCCTTAGTAGAACAAACCCTAAAACCAGCAACTTTACTGAAAATTCCCGATATTATCGAGGTTATCCGCACCCATATCGATACTAATCTCAGTTTAGAGGAGTTACTCGCCCTAGCTGGTTTTGCATCCAAAACTCAGCGCGCTGATGTGCAGATGCTACTGCTACCCGGAGACTTTAATGGTGATGGTCGGCAAGGGATCAGTTATTGGTTGCCCAATCAAAGTAAAATTCAAGAGCTAGTGGCTCAACATTTTAACCACGGCTCTTTTATCGCTGACATCGAAGAAACCACGCAACCGACTCGCATAGCTGTGGAAGATAGCATCGATAATCCAGAAGCGGTGCAAACTCTAGTCAGATATCTGCGCTCGTTTGGTTATGAAAATGTTTTTGTCTCTAAGTCTTCATCGCCAATTCTAGAAACTACCAAAATTATTGCTCAAAAAGGGGATGATTCCCTGGCTGCTGCCCTGCATAATAGCCTTGGTGTCGGGGAAGTTTTGGTGGAAAGTACGGGAAATCTCGCTTCTGATGTGACGATTAAAATTGGTCAAGATTGGCAAGAAAAATCAGCTAATCTTTCTGATCTATCCCCTGGCAACTAAGAGAAAAATCAAGTTTATCTGAGTTAGGAGTTACCCATTGACAAAAAACTCATCCATTATCAGTTATCATTGATTAGTGATTGGTCACTGTTTACTGTTCACTGTTTACTGATTACTGTTTACTCTCCCATGACCCCTTTTGTTGAGAAAATAAAAACTCCTTTAACTAAGCAAAAAATCTCGGTTCTGCAAATTAATTTGGGAAAAAAATGTAACCTTGCTTGTAGCCATTGTCATGTGGAAGCAAGTCCAGTTCGCTCCGAAGAAATGACTCCAGAAGTGTGCGAACAAATTATCGAACTGATCGCAAGATTTCCCCAAATTAAAACCGTCGATCTGACCGGCGGCGCTCCAGAAATGCTCTACGGTTTTAAGCCAATTGTGGAAATCTCTAGAAAAGCTGGGAAACAGGTAATTGTGCGCTCGAATTTAACTATTTATTTCGAGAAAGGATTTACTGATATTCCTGAATATTGCGCGGGCCATCAGCTGCGGGTGGTGGCTTCTTTACCCTGTTATCTTGCCGATAATGTGGATAAAATGCGCGGTCTGGGAGTCTATGATCGATCGATTGCTGCTTTACAATGGTTGAACCGTCTCGGCTACGCTCAAGAGCCGAATTTGATTGTGGATTTAGTCTATAATCCCCAGATTCCTAAGTCAGAGAATTTTTCTCTTACACCGGATCAGGTATCCCTAACACGGGATTACAAAAAGTTCTTGCAAGAACATTTTAATATTTCTTTTAACAATCTGTTTACTATCACTAACCTACCCGTCGGAAGAACCCGTTTCCATCTGGAACACCGGCAACTCTATCAACCCTATCTTCAATTCCTCGAAGACCATTTTAATGGCGATACTGTCGAGCATTTGATGTGTCGTAATCAGCTTTCGATCGATTATTTGGGTAATATCTATGACTGCGATTTTAATCAGATGGAAGATCTGGCCGCTTGCACCGGTCAAGACCAAAAATTAACCCTGTCGGATTTATTACAAGCGGATAGTTTAGATCTAATTGCAGAGGTACAAACCGCTTCCTATTGCTACGGTTGCACTGCCGGCAGCGGTTCCAGTTGTGGGGGAGCTTTGATTTCAAGCTGAACAAGTGTACTGGATTGACAGCGCATCTCGACAAATTTAGTACAAATGCTCGGACTAGCTTTCCCTGCTGCCAACTCCGGTGCTGTCTTAACGAGTAATCTTAGATAGGGTTTGCGGCAAAAAGTTTTTCGTGGGGGCAGGGTGTGGGGTGTGGGGTGTGGGGTGTAGGGTGTAGGGTTTTACCGATTTTGAGGGGGTCAATTACCTAATTTTCAGGGAAAAAGTACCTGAATTTTCCCCCCGCTCACTCCCAGGTCCGGTACTTTTGGATTGACAAAAAGTCTAAAAGTCTTATCCAGCAAGGTTTTTAGATTTATTCAGCAAGCCCTAGATAGTCAAAAGTTTGGCTAATGATTAGGGACCAGAAAAAACCGCCGATTCGATATCTTGGCGACTAAGGGAGTATTTAAAAGCGCGATTGATATCACTGCCGTCATTGGCTGCCCGAAAGTAACGAACGGTGATTTCTTCGATATCGAGGCAGATTTCCGCTTTCCATGTCAGTTTTTCCACAGTCCAACAGTGGATATTCTCGGTATTTTTCCGACAACCTAATTTAACTAGCCATGCTTCGATCGCCGGTAAGGGATGATTATAGAGGGGAGTATCAGCAGTGGGAATCTTCATCGCATCTAAATCAAAAATAATTGGGCTACAGTGACGGCATTCTCTCCTCGAAGCATAGCAATAATCACCGCTAGTAACAAGCAGCCCAGCAGGGTGAGTGCCAAGATAAACAAAGCAAAAATCTCTCCCGAAGATAGGGGGCGATCAGTCGGATCGAGATAGGCACTACGATTAGCTATGGGTTGATCGCCATCGGGGATGGTTTGGATGACATTCCAGCGCGAGTAACCTATCTGTAAATCATACAGGGAACGGCGATCGGGATTACTCAGGGTGGCATAAGCTTCGTTAAGACGCTGGAATTTAACCGTTGCCACTTCGGGGCTGAGTTCGGTAGTATCAGGGTGGTATCGTTTGCTCAGTTCCCGATAGGCTCGTCGCACTTCGATCACCGAGGCACTCGGATGTAGTCCTAGAATGGCATAATAAGTATTGGCAAAGCGCGAGTTAGCGGCAATGACTCGCGAGGTGGTTTGGGAATTATCGCGCTCGAAGGTCACAAGATTTTTTACCGAAAAATTGGGTTTAAAGCCTCGCCCTTTTAGGGCGACTTTATCTGATGTATGATATTAAGAATAGCGGGCCGGGTAAGCAACCGCTTAAAAAACCCAGTCATCGCAGGATGAACGCACCTTGAAAACTAGAGTTATGGGGTTCTATAGGGGAATGCTCCTATAGGTAAAAGCTCTAAGCGTCAAGTACCAGAGAAACCAATTATTTTAGAGGTTTTGAACTGTATCGTAGGGCATACGAAAACAGGCTTCTGTAAGGGAGCGAAAGTCTGAGGAGAGAACCACCTCTGGGTGGGATTTCGCCAGGAATCTAATTCAAGTGGACTCGTTGAGCCAGAAATTCTCAGCAGTGATGCTAGAAGAATCCACGTCTGTTTACGGCGTGGGGTATGTCAAACTAAAAATTGTCTTAATATTCTAACCCTGTTGATCATGAAATCTCGTTATCGGCTGCGTCTTCAGATCTTTCTTGTCTTTCTCATTGTTGCTCTGACGAGTTTGTCTCCTTGGCTAACCCCTAGCGCCTATGCGGGGATCGATGATGATCGCCTCGATGGTAATATTTTTGTGGTCTATGCGGGTAATGGTTCCCTCGTACCACCGCGTTTAAATTTAGCGGAAACTTTTCAACGGAAAATTCCAGCTATAATCGTCTATTATCTGGATGATAGTAGTGATTGTAAGCGATTTGCGGCGATTGTCTCCCGTTTTCAAGAGTTTTACGGTCGCGCCGCCAGTATTATCCCCGTTACTGTCGATTCTATCCCCTTAAAGTCTTCCTATCGTCCCGATGAACCGGGTTACTATTATCGTGGTGGGGTTCCCCAAACGGTGGTTTTAGACCAACAGGGTAAAGTGGTTTATGATGGTTTGGGCAATGTTAAATATGAAGATGTGGATGATGTCTTAAGAAAGGTTTTTGAGCTTCTGCCTCGATCAGAATCGGTAGAGTTAAAAAGACGCTCTTTTAACGAGTTTAACGCTGAATTGCGCTAGTTACCTCTTTTTTATCCTCAATTGAACCAAAAATAATCATTTAGAGATGCTGTCAGCAGCGTCTCTATCTTGTTTTTAGGAACAATAAAATTATTTACTTATTGCTTTTATTATCATTTAAGATTTATTTGAACCGATAAATGCTAGGCAATTCAGATTTTATCTGGAGTAACACTTGAAAAATATTAGCAATAGTGCCAGACTGGAAAAAGTTTGCTAACCTGATTATACTGAGAATAATAATCATTCTTGTAGGTGTGGGAGACAGCAATGAAAATAAAGCAAAATTTCCTAACAGCAGCGATATTACTGGGTTTTTCTGGTCCGGTACTGGCTAATAGTCTCGAAAACCTCTCTAGTAACCCCATGGCACAGGTGACGACGGTGAATCAATTGCGGGATGTTTCTCCCACCGCCTGGGCTTTTGAGGCCTTAAGAAGTCTCGTGGAGAGGTATGGTTGTATAGTAGGTTATCCTGACCGCACTTTTCGCGGTGAACGCGCTTTAACTCGTTGGGAATTTGCCGCCGGGTTGAATGCTTGCTTAAATACCCTGGAAAGATTGATTCAAGAAGGAGTAGCGGTATTAAAAGAAGATCTAGACAGAATCAAGCGATTAGTCAAGGAATTCGAGACAGAATTAGCGACATTAGGGGCAAGAGTTGATAACTTAGAAAATCGAGTCGCTTTTCTGGAAAATAATCAATTTTCCACCACTACTAAATTAACTGGGGAAGTGGTGATGGCATTATATGGGGTAGCCACAGGAGAAAAAAACGGTGGTGAAGGGATTCCCCAAGTGCCAGCTTTTGGTTATCGGGCCCGTTTAGAATTAAATACTAGCTTCACAGGCAAAGATTTACTCTATACCCGTCTAGCAACGGGAAATATTGCCGATTTAGCCGATACTACGGGAACTTTTGAAAGCACCTTAGCCTTTACCCAACCGGACGGCAACGATTTATTGCTAGAAGTTTTAAACTACAGTTTCCCCCTAACGGAAAATATCCAACTCTGGTTAGAAGCGACGGGAGGTGCTAAAGATGACTTTACCAATACCCTCAACTTTTTGGATGGAGATGGTGCTAGTGGGGCGCTTTCCGCTTTTGGTACTCGCAATCCCCTTTATTTTGCCCCCGGACAAACTGGACTCGGTTTACAGGGTAATTATGGGGCTTTGCAATTCAGCGCCGGTTATCTTGCTGGGGATGCTAACGATCCTAACCCGGGAGCGGGTTTATTTAACGGTTCCTATACTGCCCTAGGGCAGCTGGGTTATGTTCCAAACGATAATTTTGGCATTGCTTTATCCTACTTTCATGGTTATAACCAATTAGACACGGGAACGGGAAGTCAGCGCTCGAATTTCCGATTTTTCACCGAAGAACTATTCGGGGAGGCTGTCCCGACCATTAATAATAGTTTGGGTTTACAATTTAGTTGGCGAATTGTCGATGGTTTTGTCCTCGGTGGTTGGGGTGGTTACACAAAAGCTATCACCCTTAGCACCTTAGATGGACAACTAGAACGCGGGGATTTAGATATCTGGAATTGGGCGGTAACTTTGGCTTTTCCTGATTTATTTAAGGAAGGAAATACGGCCGGTATTATTGTTGGTATGCAGCCCTGGGTATCTAGTTCTAGTATTAGATTAAATGATGGCAGTTCCACTAATGATCCCGATACTTCCTTTCATATCGAAGGATTTTATGAGTGGAAACTTACCGATAATATTGCCCTTACTCCTGGGGTAATCGTGATTACTTCTCCTAACTCAAATAACAACAATTCCACCTTAGTTATCGGTACTATCCGCACGACTTTTACTTTCTGATTTGTCTAGGCAGCCGGTCAGAAATAAAGATAAAGTATGACGGGATTTGACATCATCTCTCGACGACCGGCTGCTGTTCCGACATTCCAAACCCTTAACTATAGCACTTTTCACGTTACTGAGGTATCGACAAGTTTTGCCAACAAAGGGTTCCCTTGCCCATGCCTCATTTTGATGAGGTGCTGCCAGAGCAGCAATGCCGACCCCTAGTTTAGAATGGGTTTGTAGGGGGAACGAAAATACTCAAGAATCTGATGGAAATTGGTAGTGCTAAACAAGTAATGATAAATCCAAAGAGGAATTATAGTGATGGATAAAATACTAGATCCCCCCGATCCGTAGGGGATTTTGGACAATTAGGCATGGCGGAGAGACACTTGATTTTTAGCGACTATTCTATCATCATTACTTCTTGAGGACTACCGTAAAAAGCAAAAAGCGGCTAAGTTTGCCTTTTGCTCCCTCTTATCTATTCCTCTCGATAATTTTCACTCAAATCATGAAAAAACGCTTACAATGGCTAGGTTTAATCATTATCACCCTGATGGGTGTCCTAGCTTTTCGTTCCCCGGCAATTGCCCAAACCCCGCGACATTTTACCGATTTAACTTTTCCTCCCCTTCCTGAAGTTACAGTTCCCCAATACGAACGTTATCAACTAGATAATGGTATGGTGGTTTATTTAGTGGAGGATCGGAGCTTACCTTTAGTGAGTGGTACGGCGATGATTCGGACGGGAGGAAGATTAGAACCGGGGGAAAAAGTCGGATTAGCCGATATTACTGGAACCGTGCTGCGTAGCGGTGGCACGGAAAAACATCCTTCTAATGTCTTAAATCAATTATTAGAACAAAGAGCAGCCCTCGTAGAAACCTCGATCGATCTTAACTCTGGAACTGCTAGTTTTAGCGCTCTTAGTGAAGATTTAGAAGCAGTTTTTAATCTCTTTGCCGAGGTTTTGCGTTCCCCAGCTTTTGAAAGTCAGAGGGTGGAATTAGCTAAAGTTCAGGAAAAAGGAGCGATTGCTCGACGTAATGATGATCCCAGTGATATTGCTAGTCGGGAGTTTAAAAAGCTAGTCTATGGTGATAGTAGCCCCTACGCTCGTACTGTAGAATATAGCACTTTAGCTAATATTGATCGTCAGGATTTAATCGATTTTTATCGTACCTATGTCCGTCCCGACCAAATAATTTTAGGAATTGTCGGTGATTTTGATTCTCAGTCGATGAAAGCATTAATCAATAAGACTTTTAGCGATTGGAAAAATCCCGCAACTGCCCCTAAAATTGTCACCCCTTCGGCAACCCAAAAAAATCTTCAAGGTGTCTTTATTGTCAATCAACCCCAATTAACCCAGAGTAGCGTTTTATTAGGTCATCTTGGTGGTCGTTTGGATAGTCCCGACTATCCCGCTTTAACGGTATTAAATGAGATTTTAAGCGGTTTTGGTGGTCGTTTATTTAATGAAGTACGTTCCCGTCAAGGATTAGCTTATTCTGTCTATGGTATCTGGAATAGTCGTTATGATTATCCCGGTTTATTTATTGCGGGAGGTCAAACTCGCACCGATGCCACCGTACCTTTTATTAAGGCAATTTTAGGCGAAATCGAACGCCTTCGCAATCAACCCGTTACTGCCAAAGAATTGGAAGATGCTAAAAATGCTATTCTCAATTCTTTTGTTTTTAAGTTTGAGAAACCTGCTCAAAATTTATCGCGATTGATGACCTATGAATACTATGGTTATCCCCAAGATTTTATCTTCCGTTATCAACAAGCGGTAAAAGGGGTGACAATTGCCGATATTCAACGAGTGGCCCAACAATATCTGCAACCGAATCAAATTGTGACTCTAGTAGTGGGTAATGAACAGGAAATTCAACCTCCTTTATCCAGTTTGGGAACTACGGTTAAAACTGTTGATGTCACCATTACACAACTATAAATAAATCTAGGTTGGATGGAGCTAAACTAGGTGAAATCCAACCTAAAAAAATTAGATAAATATAGCACGATAGATGACTTTACAAGTCACAATAAATTATCCTGAAAATTTACTCGACTTTCTTCAAAAAACACGAGAGGAATTCGATAGAGAAGCAACCTGGGCTATGGTAGTAAAACTCTTTGAGATGAAACGTATTTTATCGGGTATGGCTGCCAATTTATTAGGAGTGGATAGGGTTAATTTTTTATTGAGATTGACCGATTTTGGCGTAGGGATGATTGACTTGACAGAAGAAGAACTATTATCAGACCTTGAAAATGCCTAAAACTGAAGGTGACGTATTGCTAAATTACAGCCCTTCTCGTAAAAAAAAGTATAACCTAATTTGGTATTGACTCCTGACTGCTGACGACCGACTCCCCAAAACGAAAACTTCCTATCTCACCATTGAGATAACTGCTGTAACTATTTTGAGATAACTAAGGCTATCATTGAGGAAAGTTACTGTTGAGACTCCTGATTAGTTTATTAATTTTTGTGTTAAGTAGCTAGACAATTAAACCCTTTAGAGATAGGGCGATCATGGCGGAGTTTGCTATTATATAGTTTTGTAAATAAATATCAAACTCAAGGATTTTTGAAGATGGTATGTAGCTAAACTGAAAGTATAGATTACAGAGGTAAAAATACTTATGATGCTACTACAAGATGTTGCGAGAACCTCTAGAGAACAAGCATTAATTCTGTGGTTTGAAGAAGTAGACAGCAAAGATGTGGGATTAGTCGGTGGGAAAAACTCCTCATTAGGCGAAATGATCCAACAATTAACCCCGAAAGGGATTAATGTCCCCACAGGATTCGCCACCACCGCTTACGCTTACCGTCACTTTGTCGAAAAAGCCGGACTAGACGCACAATTAAGACAAATTTTCCAAGATTTAGACGAAAACGATGTGCAGAACCTGCAAGAAAAAGGTAAACAAGCACGCACATTAATCCTCAATACACCGTTCCCCGATGATTTAAGTCATGCGATCGCTATTGCCTATCGCCGACTCTGTGAACGTTATGGCGATGATCTCTATCATTCCATCGATGTGGCCGTTCGATCGAGCGCCACTGCCGAAGACTTACCAGAAGCGAGTTTTGCTGGACAACAGGAAACCTACCTCAACGTGCAAGGGGTGAGGGGAGTTTTAGAAGCTTGCCATAAATGTTTTGCCTCTTTATTCACCGATCGCGCTATTTCCTACCGTCATCATAACGGTTTCGATCACTTTTCCGTCGCCCTTTCCGTCGGTGTCCAAAAAATGGTGCGTTCAGATCTAGCCACCTCCGGGGTGATGTTTTCCATCGATACGGAAACAGGGTTCAAAAATGCCACTTTAATCACGGCAGCCTACGGTTTAGGGGAAAATGTCGTGCAAGGAGCCGTTAACCCCGACGAATATCTGGTTTTTAAACCCACTCTTAAAAACGGCTACAAACCCATCCTCGACAAACGCCTCGGCAGTAAAGCCATCAAGATGATCTACGATGATGGAGGATCGCGTCTAACCAAGAATATCCGAGTTAACAAGCTAGAACAGGATCAATTCTGCATTAGCGACCAAGAAATCCTCACTTTAGCCCGTTGGACGACCCAAATCGAGGAACATTACTCGCAAGTGCGCGGAACCTACACCCCCATGGACATCGAATGGGCAAAAGATGGGATCACGGGAGAACTCTTTATCGTTCAGGCCCGTCCAGAAACCGTACAATCACAAAAAGCCGCTAATATCCTTAAATCCTACGAAATTAAAGAAAGAAGTCAAGTTTTAGCGGTGGGACGGAGTGTAGGTGCGGCAATCGGTCAAGGAAAAGCCAGAGTCATCCTCAGTGTAGATAAAATCAACAACTTTAAACCGGGAGAAGTTCTCGTCACCAATCGCACGGATCCCGACTGGGAACCGATTATGAAACAAGCAAGCGCGATCGTTACTAATCAGGGTGGTCGTACTTGCCATGCCGCTATTATCGCACGAGAAATGGGCATTCCGGCGATCGTGGGTTGCAATAATGCCACGGAAACGATTAAAACCGGTCAGGAAGTCACCGTTTGCTGTGCGGAAGGGGATGAAGGGAAAGTTTACCTCGGATTGCTACCCTTTGAAATTCTTGAAACTCCCCTGGACAATTTGCCCCAAACTCGGACAAAAATCCTCATGAATATCGGTAATCCCGAAAAAGCCTTCGCTTTTGCCGATATTCCTGCCCAAGGGGTCGGTTTAGCGCGTCTAGAGTTTATTATCGCTAACCATATTCAGGCCCACCCCAGTGCCTTGCTGAAATTCCACGAATTGGAAGAAGGAGACGTAAAAGACCAAATCGCCGAATTAACCAAACACTACGAGGATAAACCCCAATTTTTCGTCGATAAATTGGCCCGGGGAATTGCCATGATTGCAGCCGCATTTTACCCCAAAGATGTAATTGTGCGGATGTCCGATTTTAAATCCAATGAATACGCTAATTTATTGGGTGGCAAACCCTTTGAACCCAAGGAAGAAAACCCGATGATCGGTTGGCGCGGCGCTTCCCGTTATACTGATCCTAATTATCGCGAGGCTTTCGCTTTGGAATGTCGGGCGCTGAAAATGGTCCGGGAAGAAATGGGATTAACTAATGTGATTCCGATGATTCCTTTCTGTCGTACCCCCGAAGAAGGGATGAGAGTCCTTGAAGAAATGGCGAAAAATGGTCTCGAACGCGGGGTTGATGGTTTGCAAGTTTATGTGATGTGTGAGTTACCAAGTAATGTAATTCTTGCTGACCAATTTGCTCAGGTGTTTGACGGATTTTCGATCGGTTCTAATGATTTGACCCAATTAACCTTAGGATTAGATCGGGATTCTGCCCTAGTTGCCCATCTTTTTGATGAACGGAATGAGGGAGTTAAACGCATGGTGAAAATGGCCATTGAAACCGCTAAAGCCCATAATCGCAAAATCGGTATCTGTGGTCAAGCCCCCAGTGATTACCCCGAATTCGCTCAATTTTTAGTGGAATTAGGCATCGATTCCATCAGTCTTAATCCTGATTCTGTCCTCAAGACTTTATTGATGGTGGCAGCAGTGGAGCAAGGACAATAGTTTAGTGACAAAGGTGGGCAAGTCCCACCTTTTTTTGTCTTGATATAAGTAATACTAAATCCGTCGAGTATAGGCTACATATCAGGACAGGCACTCAGGCAAAAGGGAGAATAAATAATCAGTTTTTACTAACCAGATTTAGTATTAGATATTGAGGGGTAATTAATTAAAATTCCCAACAGTGATTAGCATCCTTTAACGCGGCTTTTACCGTCGATAATTGACTGAAATTCTCCAATAAATAGAGCAAAATAAGATGGTAATTTCTTCTAAAATTAAGGAAAGTTTTTGATTATCACCAGAGGATAAATATCGATCCACCAGTTGATAACATTCATAGATTTTCAAGAATAATTATTAGTTTTTTAAGAGATGGCGGTACTTTTCTTGGAGATTTTCCGTTGCTTGAGTTAATTTTCCCTTGTCGTCTAAGATGGATAGTTTCATGATTTCCGATGAGGCTTTAATTAAAAGCAGTACCTCCCGAAACTTGGCTGCATCTTCCTCTAGATGAGGATTAAAATTAGCTCGTGACTCCAGTTCATTTAAACTCTGAATAGCTCTACTATTCAGACTATGAACGAGGTATTGTAACTCCTTAATTCTGCGCTGAACTTGTCCTAAAAAACCCTTACTTTTATCTAACTGAGCTATTTTATTATCCACTTCCTTGGCGTATTCGATAGCTTTAGTTAGGGCCTTTTTCCCTTCTCCTCCTAAGACAAAACCACCAATCATTAAAGCAGGTCCGACGGTAATACCTCCTAAAACCACTGTTCCCAGGGCCATACCACCACCACCGGCAGCTAAAGAACCACCTCCTAACCATGCTAAGGTAGCATTCCAAGCCGCTACCCCACTAAGTCCACTAATTGCTGTTCCTGTACTAGCAGTACCGAAAAGACCAATTAATCCTAGGGTTCCCTGACTGGCTGCCGAAGCGACTCCCACTACTTTTAAACCCCCCACAGCCAAACTTTGCGCGTCTAACACTTCTGCTTTATATTCCTTGAATTGTTCGGCAGAAAATCCCTCAAACCCTTCTAAGAAGCGTTGATGGGATTGGGAAGAATTTTGACCAAGTCTTTGACCTATTCTTTGATCAATTCTGCTAATAAACTTAATAAATCTGCCGATGGTGTTGATTTTGACATTAATTTGCAGTTGACCGTATTCTTCCGCAAATTTTTGGGTAGCTTGAAACTTTTTTTCTAGGGATTTGTTGGCTTTTTTATATCTTTGTTCGGCACTTTTGCCAATTTTTTGCGCCTTTTGTAGCTTGGATACACCATCAGCACCAGCACTAACTCCCACACCAGCAGTAACTAAGGCCGCCGCACCAAGAATAATCGGGATAATAAAGATCATGACCGAAAAGCTCCTAGTTTATTCAGTTTTGTAAAATTCTACCAACATAGTTAAAAAAAAATCAAGGATTGTATCGGTAGAATTACGGCCCTCTTATTCTTTGTGTGATTAGTTTAACTTATATAGAAGCGATCAATCTTTGTGTCCTTTGTGTCTTTGTGGTTCGTTCCACGCACTCGCCAGCAAGACTGTATTTTAGAATAGATTTTACCCACCGAACCCAAGAGAGCCGAATCACTGAATAGCTGATAGCTGGTAGCTGCGGATTTATAACTTGCGTTCGTAACTTAACAAGGTATTTTTTAATAACATTGCCACCGTCATCGGACCGACACCCCCGGGGACAGGAGTAAGATAACTAGCCACTTCTAAAACCCCAGCATAGTCCACATCACCCACCAAACGGTCAGCGACACGATTAATCCCCACATCCACCACCACCGCACCCGGTTTTACCATATCTTTAGTGATTAAATTGGCTTTACCGACCGCAGGTACTAAAATATCGGCACTTCTGGTTATTTCTGCCAGATTTTCCGTGCGCGAGTGAGCAATAGTTACCGTAGCGTTTTCCTCCAATAACATTAAAGCTAAAGGTTTCCCCACTAGAATACTGCGACCCAGCACCACCGCGTGCTTACCAGCTATGGGAATATTATATTCTTTCAGCAGTGCCATGACCCCCGCAGGAGTACAACTGCGAATACAGTCCTCACCTCGCACTAAACCGCCTAAATTGAGAGGATGTAAGCCATCAGCATCTTTTTTCGGGTCAATTTGGTAGAGAAGGGAAACCGCGTCTAAATGCTTAGGTAAAGGTAATTGAATTAAAATCCCGTCCACCCGCTCATCTTGATTGAGACGGACAATTTCCGCTAAAACTTCTAGTTCATTTGTATCGGTTGGAAAATGACGACCAAAAGAGGCCATACCGATTTTAGTACAAGCTTTCTCCTTATTGCGGACATAAACGGCACTAGCGGGATTATCCCCCACCATCAACACCGCTAACCCCGGAGGTCTTCCCATTGGAGATTTTAGCGTCTGGATGCGCTCTCCTAGACCAAGCTGGATTTTTTGAGCTAAGGCTTTCCCGTCGAGAATTTGGCAAGTAGTTACGGACATTCTATGATAATACCGAGAACAAAAATCTTTCGGATCTATTCTATGGTCAAAAAGATTGGCTAATCGCACTCGTTAAGGTTAAAGCAAGAATGTCTATTCAGACTCGTGTAGGGCGCATCGGCAGTTTATTATTATTGCTAGGGTTATTCGGTTGTAGTACCCTTGCTGACCTCGGTATTGCCGTTCCCTACATCGGTGATCCTCCCCTAACAGCGATCGAGCAATTACAGGAAAAACCAAAAGGTGCTTTAGTTTATCTTAGGGGAACTGTGAGCAATTATGCCCCTTTTTTAGCGGGAGGAGCCTATCTTTTGCAGGATGGTTCGGGCAAGATTTGGATTCGCACCAATAGCAATAAATTACCCCGTCAAGGCGAAGAAATCGTCATTAAGGGCAAAATTGACTTTGAAGTTATTCCCCAGGGTTCCCAAAGCGTTAACGAATTGTATGTGGTGGAATTAGAACAGATGGATGCAGTAGCAGTTAATTCGGTTCCCACTCCTTCCCCGTCCCCAGAAATTAAACCTTCCCCCACCTCAGAAGTTAAACCCCCAGAAAATAATTCTCCCCCAGTCTCCACTAAACCCCTCGAAAATCCCCGACAGGTGACAATTCCCAGCGCAGCTGAAACAAAACCCCCAGCAACTCCCGTCGTTACCCCCGTTAAACCCAATCCCCCCGCGCAACCCGTCGCGGAAGCGATTCCCCCCAAACCCCCCGCAGTGGTTAAACCCATCCCAGATCCCCTCGATGCTTTCTTTTTACCCCATAAACAAAGCGAGAAATAGCTAGGGTTAGGTGTGGGAATTATGAATTATGAATTATGAATTATGAAGTGGGGAGAAAATACAAATAATCTCCTGACAACTGATAACTGACAACTGATAACTGATAACTGATGATATTTGTTGCTTTGGCGATTTTAGAACAGGACGGTCGCTTTTTAATGCAGTTGCGCGACGACATCCCGACGATTCTCTATCCGGGGGTGTGGGGTTTATTTGGTGGTCACTTAGAAGCGGGTGAAAGTCCAGAAATAGGGTTAAAACGAGAGTTAAAAGAAGAAATTAACTACGAAGCCCCTAGTTTACGCTATTTTCGCTCTTATAACGATGATAATCTCTCCCGTTATCTTTATCATGTACCCCTGACCCTGGAATTAAAAAAATTAGTGCAAACGGAAGGGCAAGATTTAGCATTATTACCCCAGGCTGCCATCCGTCAAGGGGAATACTATTCCGAGAAGATTAATCAGACTCGTTCTTTAGGAAAAATTCATCGCCAGATATTACTCGATTTTCTAGAAGTAGAATTATAGTGGATATTAGAGCCAGACAAGGAACTCCCCTATCTATACGAAAGTCGTAGTTAACACCGCTCCTCACCTCCCTCGAAGGCAAAATGCTCCCGCTTTTTGAATGGCTTTATCTAAACGTCAATCTTATTTTGGCTTTGTCTTTATGAACCAGTCGCGTCCCTCGTTCGTTTCCGTGCAGAAACTCCTATCTGGAGGTGCGATCGCTACCCTAGCAGTTAGTTCCCTGATGGTCTTTACCCCCGCAGCCAAAGGGGAAAAACCCTTAGAAGATAACCCGAAAGCGGTCATCGACCAGGTTTGGCAAATTGTTAATAATGAATTTGTAGATCGTAGTTTTCATCAAATTGATTGGCAAAAAAAACGTCAAGAATTGTTAAGCAGAAATTATACTAATCCCCAACAAGCTTACACGGCAATCCGGGAAGCTTTAAAGGAATTGGGTGATACTTATACCCGTTTTTTAACTCCTAGGGAATTTTCTGTCCTCACCAGTCAAACTTCTGGAGAATTATCGGGAATTGGGGTACGTTTAGCTCTCGATAAACGCACTAGCGATCTGGTCGTTGTCGATACGGTGAAAAAATCCCCCGCCAAGGAAGCGGGAGTGAAAAGCGGCGATCGCCTGATCAGAATTAACGGCAAACCCACCGCTTTAATGACCTTAGAACAGGCAATGGAAGCACTACAGGGAGAAGTGGGTACTAGCGTTAGTTTACAGCTTGCCCGTCCCGATCAAGGGGTATTTGAAGTGACTTTGACCCGGGTAGATATCGAAATTCCCTCGGTTAGCTATACCCTTAAACAGGAAGGTGGGGTGAAAGTTGGTTATATCAAACTGGATGAATTTAGTTCCCACGCAGCCGAACAAATGAAACAGGCGATCGAGGAATTAAGTCAACAACAGGTATCCGGCTATGTTCTCGATCTGCGGGGCAACCCCGGCGGGTTACTATTTGCTAGTGTCGATATCGCTCGTATGTGGATGAAACAGGGCAAAATCGTTAGCACCATCGATCGACGAGGCGGTGATCGCCAATTTATCGCCAATAACACCGCTATTACCGATTTACCCCTCGTGGTCTTGGTCAATAAAGGTTCCGCCAGCGCCAGCGAAATCCTCGCCGGGGCGCTGAAAGAAAATGGCCGGGCGACTTTAGTCGGTACATCGACCTATGGCAAGAGTACCGTCCAATCGGTACACACCCTCTCCGATGGTTCCGGTTTAGCGGTGACAATTGCCCGTTATTATCCCCCCAACGGCGAAAATATCTACAAAAAAGGCATTAAACCCGATGTGCAGATCGAGTTAACCCAGGAACAACAGCTGCGCTTCCGCGATGATCCTTCTTTGCTGGGAACTAAGGATGATCCCCAGTACCAACAGGCGATCTCACTCCTACAATCCCATAATGTTAAACGTCCCGGCACTAGCAATCTCAATAACCCTTTGAGTAGTCGGGCCGAATAATCGTCCTAGAAAATCTGGGGAAACGGCGACTGTCTCGGCGAAATGGCGATTCTAGAACGGCCTTTAAAGCATTTAACAGCGCTCTCTCTCGCTCCCGTGCAGTTGCTCGTGATTCCCGCCCAAAGATTTCTGCAGCTACAAATTATGCACCTAAGCATAAGACGCAGTATAAAACTGTATCTTAGATTACAAATGCTCGATTATTCGCCAAAAAGTAACCTGATCAAAACCTCACACCCTGCTCTATAATTCCCGACGACCTTCTAAAGCTCTCGCTAAGGTTACTTCATCAGCGTATTCCAGATCGCCGCCCATGGGCAACCCAAAAGCGATGCGGGTAACTTTAGTGAAGGGTTTTAGTAAACCCCCGATATACAAAGTCGTGGTTTCCCCCTCGACACTGGGACTGATAGCTAAGATAACTTCCTGAATTTTTTTCTGGCTGACTCTGGTGACTAAAGACTGTATATTTAATTGATCCGGTCCAATGCCATCCATAGGTGAGATAACACCCCCTAAAACGTGATATTTGCCCGAATATTCCCTAGTTTTCTCCAAAGCAATCACATCTCTGGAGTCAGCTACCACACAGATAGTCCCCGTTTCTCGGTTGGGATTGCGGCAAATTTCACAAATCGGTTCGGCCGAAAGATGGAAACAAACCTGACATAATCCTACTTGTTTTTTCGCTGCTACGATCGCCTGGGCCAATTCGAGCGCATCTTGTTCCGGTCGTTTGAGAATATACAGGGCCAAACGTTGGGCGCTTTTGGGTCCGACTCCGGGTAATTTTTGTAACTGCTCGATCAAACGAGCTAAAGGCGGTGTATAAATAGCAGTTAATCCTCTTATCAGTTTTTTAGTCGTCAGGATTCAGGAGTCAGGAGGCAGGATTCAGGAGACAGGGGATTGGTTTTATTTATTCTCCCTGCTCCCTAGTTCATAATTCATAATTCATAATTCATAATTCCCCACTGCTCACTGATTAAGACCTTTTTGGTAAACGGACATCGATAACACTGGTGTTGAAATTATAATTATCTCCTTCCAACTCGATTAAAGTGCCAATTTTCACCTTTTGACCGCCAACAACCGCACCGGTATCGGTAACTTCCGCTTGACCACTGAGAGTCATGATCATATCTTGAGAATAGTTTTCCGTGCGGGGATCGGGTAGGACTTTCACACTACCATCTGGCTGCGGAACTAAGACATTTCTCGCTAAAGGTTTAACATTTTTTATATCCACTTGACCAGCCGGTTGATTACGAATAACAATATTAGTTTTCTTCTCGGTATTGAATTGATTAATCAAAGCATTGGGATTGAGAACACTTAAACCCCGGACAATAACATCCACTTCTATGGGTTCTTTGGTAACTTGAGCGATCGTACTTTTACCACTCGTCCCCGGGACAACAAAAATACCGATAATTGTCAATAAAATTACTAGGGCCGCTCCGATATCAAGCAAGCTAAATTTACCGAATAAACGTCCTTTTGAGTCTAATAAATTCATAAGCGGTTCACTATAAAATTTTTGGGGAGAAGGGAACAGGGTGGTCACTGCGTGCGCGTTGCGGGGGGTGATGGGTAGGGTTGATTCATGAATCAACCCTACTATGAATCAACCCTAGGGTGATGGGGGATGGGGAGAAAATACAAATAATCTCCTATCTCCTGCCGACCGCCTCCTGTCTCCTGAATCCTGAATCCTGCCTCCTAAGAGCTAGTAAATTCTATCATGATCAGAATCTTGGTCGCAGACAGGAAGTCTGACTTAAGATAGAAGATCGGAGTCTCACAAGGAGCGATCGATAGACAATGGCGGGTAAAACTCAACTTAAAAAACAAGAAAGGCAATTATCTCCAGTCGATCTGACCCCTTCTGACGGTAACAACCTCGAAAAAGTTGCCCCCGTTAAACATTGGTCGATCGAAGATAGCGAAAATCTCTATCGCATCCAAGGCTGGGGAGAACCCTATTTCTCGATCAATGCCGCAGGAAATATTACCGTCTCGCCCCAGGGAGAAAGGGGCGGTTCTTTGGACTTATACGAGTTAGTTTCAGCGATTAAGCGGCGGAATATCGGTTTACCCCTGTTGATTCGGTTTAGTGACATCCTTGAGGATCGGATCGAGCGCCTGAATGCCTGTTTTAGCCGAGCGATCGCCCGTTATAATTATCCCAATGTCTATCGCGGTGTCTATCCGATCAAGTGCAATCAACACCGTCACATCGTCGAGTCTTTAGTGCGTTTTGGTAAACCCTATCAATTTGGGCTTGAGGCTGGTTCAAAACCTGAGCTAATGATTGCTTTAGCTACCCTAGAACCTGCCTTAAACGGCAAAAATGACAAAACACAACCATTGCTAATTTGTAACGGCTATAAGGACAAAGAATACCTGGAAACTGCTCTTTTGACCACTCGTCTCGGTCATCGGCCTTTGATTGTCATCGAACAATTGGAAGAATTATATTTAACCCTGCGCGTCAGTCGTCAGTTAGGAATTGCCCCTCATTTGGGAGTGCGTGCGAAACTGGGGACAAAAGGGGTGGGCCGTTGGGGATGTTCCACCGGAGACCGGGCAAAATTCGGTTTAACCGTCCCGGAAATCTTAACGGTGGTGACGGAATTAGAACAAGCGGGGATGTTAGATTGTCTGCAACTGCTGCACTATCATATCGGGTCGCAAATCTCCGCTATTAGCGTCATTAAGGATGCTATTCGCGAAGCTAGTCAGATTTATGTGGAATTAGCGAAATTAGGGGCAAATATGACCTATCTCGATGTGGGGGGTGGTTTAGGGGTCGATTACGATGGCTCAAAAACTAACTTCTACGCCTCAAAAAACTACAATATGCAGAATTATGCCAATGATATCGTGGCCGAGGTCAAGGAAGCTTGTGAAGATGCCCAGATTTCACCCCCAATTCTCATCAGTGAAAGTGGCCGGGCGATCGCTTCTCATCAATCGGTGTTAGTCTTTGATATCTTGGGAAGTAGTGAGGTTCCCCAAAATCCCCCCGATCCCTGCAATGGGAAAGAACATCTCATCCTCCGCAATCTCTGGGAAACCTACACGGGTATCGATGAGCGCAATTATCAGGAAGCTTATCACGATGCGGGACAGTTCAAAGAGGAGGCGATTAGTCTGTTTAATTTCGGTTATCTCAGTCTCAAAGAACGGGCGAGAGCCGAACAATTGTACTGGGCTTGTTGTCACAAAATTCTGCAAGTGGCCCGACAACAGGATTATGTTCCCGATGACTTGGAAGACTTAGAGCAAATTATGGCCTCAATTTATTATGCCAATCTCTCGGTTTTTCAGTCAGTTCCCGATAGTTGGGCGATCGATCAACTATTTCCAATTATGCCGATCCATCGTCTTGATCGAGAACCTACTCAAAGAGGAATTCTCGCCGATTTAACCTGTGATAGTGATGGGAAAATTGCCCAGTTTATCGATTTGCGCGGGGACATAAAATCAGTTTTAGAATTGCATCCGTTGGAGTACAAAAACGGGAAACATTCTCCAGAACCCTATTATCTAGGAATGTTTTTGGTGGGTGCTTATCAAGAGATTATGGGCAATTTACATAATCTTTTTGGCGATACTAACGTGGTACATATTCAGATGAGTCCCAAGGGGTACGATATCGAGTATCTAGTCAAAGGAGATACGATCACGGAAGTATTAAGTTATGTGCAGTATTCTGCGGAAGACCTGTTAGAAAGAATTCGTCTTCGTTGTGAACAAGCTTTGCAGGAAAATCGCATGACTGTGGAAGAATCCCAGTTACTACTACAGGATTATGAACGCAGTTTGCGACGTTATACCTATCTAGTGGGTGGGGATTAATAGAGGTTACTTGTGGGGGAAATTTAGCTCATTTTCCCTTTTTAAAGCATTGATCGCAGAATTTTGGGCTAATGCTACCTCTGGTAGTACATTTATATGTATTTTCTCACTCCTTTCTTGCCGTCCCGCAGGAGGGAAGCGACATCAACATCTATTTCGTAAAAATTTAGTTACAAATACTTTGCGATTTGTGTCAATAACTTGCTACCTGCTACTTTTGCTACAGGAAATAGGTTACAACCCACATTCCGCATTTCTTATCATTCAATTGATAATTTGATAATTATTACTAATACATTGCTTACAACCCATTGGCAGGAAGGATTATAGCTACAATTATTGATTTTCATCAAGGTGATGTAAAAATATATAAAAATATATAAAAATATATAAAAATGTGCGGAATTTCGGTTACAACTAATGATGGAATAGAGTAAGTGGGTGGGTGGAATTAAGTATAAGATGAACGTAGGTTGGACTTCGGCCGTGAGCTTTTGCCGAACGGTTGAAGCATGAAACCCAACTCCTGCTCATGTTACGCTACCGCCAACCCATCCTACAAATAATTTTGCCTCCCTACTTAAAAGTCTTGACTCAAGGAGAAAAAAGATGCTTGACCAAAGTTTCAACCTATCAGACAGCAATGTTTTAGATGATATCTTCCAGTTACCAACCCTTGGCGTGGGATCAGGTTTGGGACGCTCCGACTTGATTACCCCTTTTGTCCGCAAAAGTCTCCAGGGACTGGATTCTGACTTTTTAAGCAATTCTCTGGAAGAATACCAGCTAGAACTGAAAAATCGCTGGCAATCATCCGAATCCCTTTCCTCTTGGCCTCAAGACGGTGATTTTTTAACGGGTCAAAGTAGTTTTGTGGGTCTTCCCAGTTCTGTTGACCTAGCCGGCAATACCCTCGCCACTGCCAGAGCGATTACAGTCGGTTCCAGCACCACCAGTTACACCGATTGGGTAGGAAGCACCGATACCAACAATTACTATTGTTTTTCCCTCGCTAATTCTGGTAACTTTAATCTTGGTCTAACTGGAATGACCGCCGACGCGGACGTGCTACTGTTAAATAGTAGCGGTTCTGTCATTGCCTCCTCTACTAACGGTGGTACGGCTTCTGAGAGCATTACCAGTCAGTTGAGTGCAGGCACCTACTACATTCGTGTCTATCCCTATCAAAGTGCTAATACCAACTATAATCTCGCTGTTTCGGCCGCTCCTTTAGCTCCTGTTGACCTAGCTGGCAATACCCTCGCCACTGCCAGAGCGATTACAGTCGGTTCCAGCACCACCAGTTACACCGATTGGGTAGGAAGCACCGATACCAACGATTACTATTGTTTCACCCTCGCTAATTCTGGTAACTTTAATCTTGGTCTAACTGGAATGACCGCCGACGCGGACGTGCAACTGTTAAATAGTAGCGGTTCTGTCATTGCCAGTTCGGTTCGGGCTGGTACGGCTTCTGAGAGCATTACCAGTCAGTTGAGTGCAGGCACCTACTACATTCGTGTCTATCCCTATAGTGGCAATACCAACTATAATCTCGCTGTTTCGGCCGCTCCTTTAGCTCCTGTTGACCTAGCTGGCAATACCCTCGCCACTGCCAGAGCGATTACCGTCGGTTCCAGCACCACCAGTTACACCGATTGGGTAGGAAGCACCGATACCAACGATTACTATCGTTTTTCCCTCGCTAATTCTAGTAACTTTAATCTCAGTCTCACCGGAATGACCGCCGACGGGGACGTGCAACTGTTAAATAGTGGCGGTTCTGTCATTGCCTCCTCTACTAACGGTGGTACGGCTTCTGAGAGCATTACCAGTCAGTTGAGTGCAGGCACCTACTACATTCGTGTCTATCCCTATCAAAGTGCTAATACCAACTATAATCTCGCTGTTTCGGCTACCAGTGGCGGTGGTGGAACTGGATTTAACTCCACCTATGGTTACGGTTTAGTTAACGCTGCCGCTGCCGTTGCTCAAGCAATTAGTCAACCCACTTTTGCCGATGTTCCTAACTTGGGAGGTAATAACTGGGGTAATGATATGGTTAACGCCCCCGAAGCTTGGGCAAGAGGTTATACAGGACAAGGTGTTACAGTGGCTGTAATTGATGATGGGGTGGACATTCTACACCAAGACCTGAGCAACAATATTTGGCGCAATACAAGGGAAATTGCCGGTAATGGCATTGATGACGACCGTAATGGCTATGTGGATGATATTCACGGCTGGAACTTTACCACTGGTTTTGGTGGTAACAGTGGCAATGTCCGACCCGAAAGTGCTTTGAGTACCCACGGCACTCATGTGGCAGGTACAATCGCCGCCAGTAACAATGGCATCGGTATTACTGGTGTTGCTTATAATTCCAGAATAATGGCTCTCAAAATTGCCAACACCGATAGTAACAATAATTGGATAAACACTGGCAACCTTGCTCAAGCCATCCGCTATGCAGTGGATAATGGCGCTCGCGTCATTAATATGAGTTTGAGATGGTCTGATTCAACTGCTTTACGCGATGCCCTTGCCTATGCCGCTAGTCGCAATGTGATTACGGTTAGTGCCGCTGGCAACTCTAGCGGGTCTTCTCCCGGAACACCCGCATACTACGCTACCCAATACGGTTTTTCCGTCGGTGCCGTCGATAGCAGCCGGACAATTGCTAGTTTCTCCAATCGTGCCGGAACTAACAGCAGTATGCAGCACGTTATGGCTCCGGGGGTGAATGTTTATTCGACTGTACCGGGCAACGGATACGCGAGTTACAGCGGAACCTCGATGGCGGCTCCCCATGTGGCAGGAGTAGTGGCTTTAATGCTCGGGGCTAATCCCAACTTAACCCATGCTCAAGTCCGCAGTATTCTCACTAGCAGTGCTGTCCGTCTTCCTTAAAACGCTATTAATGCTCATAACCCAGAGCATTCCTAGTTAACCAATGCTGAAGAAAGTCTCTGTTGGATTCTGCACGAGGCTTTTCTTCAGCCAAAATAACAGCCAAATCGCCAAAACTATGATTTATCCTAACTTTCGCTGGTTCCTAAGTTTGACCATTATTCTAGTTACAATGATGAGCTTTACTGACCCGAATTTCTCTCAATCAAAACAGGGTATTTCTGGCACTATTCTTCGTCTTAGCGGCGACCAAATGCCCACTATAGACACAACATCCTTAAGAACAAAACCTGAACCTATTAAAACAACTGTTTGGATTTTTTCAGGTAGAATTCCCGCTCAAGGAACCAACTGGTCAGTAGCCCAAGCCCAAAAACATCCTCACCTAATCAAGCAAATAAGTAGTGATTCTCAAGGTAATTTTTTTGTGGAATTGCCCTCAGGGGAATATACTCTCCTCGCTCAATATGATGACAATTTGTACCTCAATAATTTTTTAGGGGACGGCAGCTATGGAACCGTACAAGTGACTAACGGTCAAATTGTCAATATTCAGTTAATTAACACGGAAAAAGCTTATTTTTAGCAATTATTGTCCCAAAACGCTCAAGAAATAACATTTCTTGAGAGTGAGATAGAAGAAAATAATTTACTATCTTGCTTGATTACGTCTGCATTTCGCCAGTATTTGAATTGGCGAATTCCTAGTCTTTTTAATTACGATAGGTCTGGCTCTGTAATTTCTTCGGCGATGTTCTCTAGCATTCTTGGAATCTCTTCTTCCGTTACGTCATTTCTTCGGCTAACATTTAAAATATCACCTTCTTTTAATTGTTCGAGTATATTCTCGGCTAGTCTTTTCGTATAAGTTCGTTTACTGGCGACAAAATCTAACTCTTCGCTCAAGGGTTTCCGACAATTATCGCACTTAAATTGACGACGATTAACTTGTGGGTACACTGGTTGTCCTGAGAGCGGCGAATCTTTGACTAAATGGGGTTTGCTGAATAAATCTAAAAACCTTGTTTGATAAGACTTTTAGACTTTTTTGAAATCCAAAAGTGGTGGACATGGGAGTGATCAGGGGGAAAATTCCAGGACTTTTTCCCTGAAAATTAGGTAATTGACCCCCTCAAAATGGGTAAAACCCCACACTCTACCCCCACGAAAAACTTTTTGCCACAAACCCTATCTAGTGGGTGGGGATTGATGATTGCTCTTGCCGATCGAGTAATCGATCGAGGATGATAGAAAATAGACAAAATAGATAGGCAGTAAAGGAAAACAGTGGAAAAGGGAACGCTGGTAGAATTTCGAGTGCAAGGAGAAAGGCGCTTAGGGGTGATCGATCGCCCAGAAGGTAAAAAAGATTGGATCGTCATCGATCAAGGGGGAAACCCGCATAAACTGCGTCCCCAACGCTTCGATTACATTATCAAAGCAGGTCCGTCCAACTATAAAGAGATTGGCAATTTTCTGCGGGAAGTCCAACCCTATCTAGATCCTAGTGGTTTAGAAGTGGCCTGGGAATTATTAGCCGGGGAAAATCAGTTAGTCACTCCCGAAACCATGGCCGAGATCCTCTTTTCCGATCGCAGTCCCCAGTTTTGCTATGCGGCCCATTGTCTCTTGAGTGATGATAAAGTTTATTTTAAAAATAAAGGGGATGGTTACGAGGCCCGCTCGGAAAATCAGGTAGAGGAAATCAAACACCAGCTAGAGGTGGAACAACAGCGTCAACGGGAAAAAAGCCAATTTCTCCAACGTCTCCAACAGGCCCTGGCCGGTGAAACGGTAGAATGGTCAGAAAGCGATCGAATTCGTCTGGAGTCTCTAGAAAAATTTATCCTCCAACCCGAACAAAAATATCCAGCAGCCATGGACATACTCTCGCTGCTGGGCCGTTCCCAAACCCCCGAGGCTGCTTTTGAATTGTTAGTCGATTTGAAATGGTGGAGTAGTCACGAAAACCTTTTCCTGCGACGCAGTTCCTACCCCGTTCAATTCTCGAAAAAGGTACTTGATGTGGCGCGTCTTAATTTACTCAATCCCCCTGCGGATGCGGATGTCAACAATCGTCTCGATTTAACCCACCAAAAAATTTATACCATCGACGATGAAAGTACCGAGGAAATCGATGACGGATTATCGGTGGAAATGCTCGCGGATGGTGGTCATCGTCTCTGGATTCATATTGCCGATCCTAGCCGTTTAGTGCTTCCCGATGATGAATTAGACCTAGAAGCGCGTCGTCGCAGTACCAGTCTCTATCTTCCCACGGGAATGGTTCCCATGTTTCCCCTAGAGTTGGCCGCCGGTCCAATGAGTTTGGTACAGGGTAAACTTTGTCCCGCCTTGAGTTTTGGGGTAATCCTCGATGAAACGGGGGCGATCGCCGATTATCGAATCCATCCTAGTACAATTAAACCTACCTATCGCCTCACCTACGAAGATGTGGACGAAATGTTACATCTGGATCTGCAGCATGAACCGGAAGTGAAGATTCTCAACCGTTGGGCCAAACAACGCCACGCATGGCGCAAATCTCAGGGATCGATTAACATCCAAATGCCAGAATCATCCATTAAGGTGAAGGCTAACGACGAAATTATCGTAGAATTGCAGGAGGTTTCCCCATCTCGGCAATTAGTGGCGGAAATGATGATTTTAGCTGGAGAAATCGCCGGTCGTTACTGTCAGGAACACGAGATCCCCGTGCCTTTCCGCGGACAACCACAACCGGAATTACCCCCCGATGAGGAGTTAATTTTACTACCTGCGGGCCCGGTGCGTTCCTGTGCCTTGCGTCGCTGTATGCCGCGCAGTGAGATGACGACGATTCCTAACCGTCATGCTAGTCTGGGATTGAATACCTATTCCCAAGTAACTTCGCCAATTCGCCGTTATACTGACCTTTTGACCCATTTTCAACTAAAAGCCCATCTCCGGGGCGATAAACTGCCTTTTACCCGGGATAGAATGCAGGAAATTCTCTATAGTGTCGCTAGTTCGGCCCAAGAAGCCACCTCGGTGGAACGACAAACTAATCGTTATTGGAGTTTGGAATTTTTGCGACGACAGGGAGATCAAGTCTGGCAAGCTCTGGTATTGCGCTGGCTGCGGGAAGAGGAAAATTTAGGCTTGATTTTATTGGAGGAATTGGGGTTAGAATTACCCCATCGTTTTGAGCGCTCGGTATCTTTAGGCGATCGCTTTCAAGTACAAGTTAGTCGCGCCGATCCCCACCGCGATGAGATCCGTTTTCGCGAGTTATCGGGTTTTGTCTCCTCCCAAGCAAGTTAATCTCTCGGGGAGTCAGTATTCAGGAGTCGAGAGATAGGGTGATAGGGATTTAGGGGTTTAGGGAAATTTCAGCCAAATGCTCCACTACCCCACACCCTGCCACCACCGAAAAGCTTTTTGCCGCAAACCCTAAATAAGGTTTGCTGAATAAATCTAAAAACCTTGTTGGATAAGGCTTTTAGACTTTTTTTCCCTGAAAAAGTGCCTACCATTGGAGTGATTGGGGGGAAAATTTAGGGATTTTTTCCCTGAAAATTAGGTAATTGACCACCTGAAAATGGGTAAAACCCCACACCCCACACCCCACACCCCACACCCTGCCCCCACGAAAAACTTTTTCAGCAGCCCCTAAATAAGGTTCTTCGGTTTGTGTTATGCAATGGACGGAGGTTATAAGGGATGAAACTCTTATAGAGAAAGGCATTTGGCGATTTTTGTCAATTGTTTTTGATCTAGAGCGAACTAATCAATTAAATCTCTTGCCAGATAAGGATTTAGTTTATTTATGCCACCCTATCGAACCATAACAAGTAACGAAGAACCTCAGTTATTAGTGTATCTTCAGTGGTTAGGATTAAATCGAATGAGTCATCATCAGTTCGTAACCCATCGAACCGGAATGTAAGAGCGTGAGCGGATTCAGCAACCAAGCTAAGAACTGTAGTAACTACAGCAGTCCCAAGAGCCAAAGCTAATGTGCAATTTTTCATTTTTTACTCCTGAGTAGTGTTTTTGTTGGTGTAAGGTTGTAGTTTTACTTTTTCAGGTTCGGAGTGCGATCGCCGCTCTTGCAGCCTAGTTCAAGCAACAGCCTAACCCAACAACAAAGACGGACAACAGAACAATACACGTTACCCTCCCCAATAAAGTATCAAAAGCTACAATTTAATAAATCTTTATATTTCTCTCCCTAGCAACGACTCCCAAAGGAAGGAATCTCAATTAGTTTCCCCTGTTTTACTCCTTCTCAGGCGAACTATCGTCTTCCGTAAGGGATTGTAGCGCGGTATGTCGGATTCGCCTTTGTGTTCTCCCTTGACCACCTCTCAACTCGATGGCTAACCCAAATTAAGCACGATTATATTGCCATAAAGCCCTAGAGGCTTGGTCTCCAACCCCTTGAGGACAAGATAGGCTGCACCCGCTCATTCTGTCGGCTGGAGAGGGGAAACCCGTTACTGATTCTACTCACAGAGAAGGACTAATTTTATTGGTGTAGAATAGAGACAATTATTGAGAGAGAAAGAAAATGAGCACTATTTCCCTTGAAATTCCTGAAGAAATCTTAATTAGTCTCAAAGAAACTCCTGAAAATCTATCAAGAGAATTAAAAATATTGGCAGCCGTTAAACTTTTTGAACTTGACAAACTATCTTCAGGACGTGCAGCCCAATTAGCCGGAATGTCACGAGTAGAATTTTTAACTATTTTGGGGCGTTATCAAGTCTCCCCTTTTTCTTTAACGACTGAACAATTGGAACAAGATATTGTCAATGCCTAATCCTCAAGTCATTGTCAACACCTCTCCTCTACTGTACTTACATCAAGTGGGATATTTAGAATTGCTCCAACGCTTGTATTCTCAAATCCTGACTCCTCCAGCAGTGGTCGAAGAATTAGCAATCGGTAAAAATAAAGGAATTGATGTTCCCAATATTCAGGCAATTGAATGGATTTCAATTACTCTGGTTAAATCAGTCAGTCTAATTCCGGCTATTATTGATTTAGGGCAAGGAGAAGCTGAGGTCTTAGCTTTAGGATTAGAAAATCCAGGTAGTTTACTGATTTTTGATGATCAATTAGCCCGACGTATTGCCAATTTATATCGCTTAAAATATTCAGGAACGCTTGGTGTTTTAGTTAAAGCGAAGCAGCAGGGCTATCTATCTTCTGTTGCTCCCGTTATTGCTAAGTTACGCCATCAAGGAATGTGGCTAACTGATAAAGTTGTCAATGATGTTCTTCGATTAGCTGGAGAGTAAGTATGCTTAAAAAAAAGGCTCTTCGTTACTTGGTATGGTTCGATAGGGGAGCATAAATCGACTAAATCCTTATCTGGCAAGAGACTTAATTGATTAGTTCGCTCTAGATCAAAAACAATTGACAAAAATCGCCAAATGTCTTTCTCTATAAGAGTTTCATTCCTTATAATCCTGTACGTTGCATAAGACAAACCGAAGAACCACAAATCTTTTGCGATCGCTATCGGGGGATAGTTGTTTTTTGTCACAGCAGTGGGGAGAAGGGAGCGGGTTTTTCAAGTTGGATTGGCAGTTAATCATGCTATTAAAAACTGATTCAGTATAACGTTCCAGTTGAGCGGATGCCAGTAGCCTTAGCAACACAACCGAGGTCTCTAAACAGTCCGCTCCAACAGGATTGTTAGGCTGCATTTGCACTTTCCCAAAACTTACATGGTTGATAATTCCAAAAGCCTTTTCAAACAGTTTAACGCATCTTCAAACTTTTGGCTCATGTCAGTATGTTTTTTACCTAGTTGTTTTAGAATATCTTCATGATTCAAGTTAACAGCAGACTGATGCATTCCGATTAGGCGATTGTTGATTTCTCCTAATTTCTGGTAATATTTCCCCAGTTCATATCTAAACAATCTTTCCAAATAAATCAAAGCCGTACTAACAGCAACGCTGTAACGAAAAGCAAACTGTTCTTGGAGAAGCTCAGTTAATTTCTCTGTATCGTTAATCTTACCATATTCAGCCACTTTTTCTTCAAGATCTATCTTGTCTAGTAATTTTTCAGGTAGATTTTGCTTGCTCTCTGTGGATTTTGGTGGCTTTTTCTCGCTATCTTCATCAGTGGGCTCTTCAACTTTCTGCTCAACTAAACGAGCAAAGACTTCGATAAGCTTATTCAGAGGTAAGGGTAGAATTCCATATACCATAATTTGAATTGCGTCACTACCCAGTGAAACTAACTCAGGTGCAATTTCACTGAATGTTTCTTGAAATACTTTTACTGAAAGGTTATGACTCACATCATCCCCAGACGGATTAAGAGGTAAATCAATAGGCATTTTGACCAGTTCGTACATGAGAACCCATTTACAGATAGCTAGAAAATTCTCATAAACCTGCTGCTTGGATTCTTGAATTTCTTTGTCAAGAGCTAGTTCTTTGATATATTTCTGCTCATAAGATTTCTGTTCAATTAGCTCACCGATTTTTATATCTCGAACTTTGTCATCGAATTTATGAAAATAGTAGTCGGCTAAATCTCTACTATTTTCCTCAACAGCCCGATGAAATTTTTCTTCAGTTGACAGCAAAAGAAATGGAGAATCAACATTTGGATATGATTTGCCAGTAACGTGTGAGAGGGTAATATGAAGAGCACCATCTCTGTCTTCTGGATCTAGCAAGCGTTTAGCTGGCTCCTTGATAGAGTCTTTTAATTTAGTAAAGATGCTTGTAACTTTGCTTGAAACCTTTCCCTGATGCTCTTCACTGTCAATCCAAGTTTTCACAAACTCAATCAGAGCCTTCCTGGCTTTCTCTAGTTCTTTTCGATCTTGTTCTAGAGTCTGATCGCAAAAAACTTTCGTTGTCAATCCAAGTCCATCTAGTTGTTCAGATGAAATTTCCTGATGCTCTAATCCAAGAATTTGACGACAGGTTAGCTTGATATCGTTTTCCGCCTTCTCTAAAAATAATTCTCCTTCATCAAGCATGAGCTTAACACGATCCTTACTCAAGAATGTATTCAGCTCTTTTAATAAACTTGGTATTCCACTTTCCTCATCTAGCTTATTAGGATTGGCCTTTCCTAAATTGTCAACGTGGCATTTTGCTAAAGTTGCGTAAAAGTCCTTTTCAATCTCGTCAGTCAGTTTGATCTTCTGTCTAAGAATTAGAGCAAGTACTGACTTTTCTGCGACAATCCTAAAATATCTAGATTTCAGTAAATTTGTATCGCCAATAATCTCGCAGAGTTCCGATAATGATTTTTTTAGTCGAGTTTCATCTTCCTCAGACTTTATCTGATCGGCTTTATTTACAACAATGAATACACGATTAGCAAATTTGCTTTTTTCTTCAGCCGTATAGCCACTGAATAAGTACTTATCTAGTAGGTTTGCGATAGAAGTACCTTCTTCTTCAGCAGGTCTATTGGGATTAACCACAAACACTACTGCATTAGCATTCTTAAGTTCCTGTCGTAAAATCTCCGTGTGTCTTAGAGTTTTTGCTGCCGATCCAGGAACATCAATAAAAACAACATTGCTAGATGTTTTACCATTCAAATAGCTGCTATCTTTCGGCTTTAGATAGTACTTTGCACACTTGATGGCAGGAATCACTCTTTCAGGATTTTCCTTTCCATTTCGACTACCACCTTCTTCTAAGTAAGTGTTAAGTTCTTTCTGATCTTTTGGAAGTTGAAACTCTATTTTAATCGATGTTTTAATATTGTCAATTTTCTGCCATGTATTTGCAATGTCTAAAATTTCATCTACAATACGTTTTCGTTTATCAATTGGAACATTATCCGGTAACTTTTTAGCTATGTCTTCATTAGTTGCTAGATCGATAACTTTAGCAGCAGTTATACTCGCTTCATCTCCAAACAAACTAGCCCTTGTTTGCTCATCAAGGTAATGACTAGCTACACCAAGTAGTAGCGGTTTGAATTCATCTTGAGTTCTGATAGAAAGTTCAGCTTTGTCAAAATCCACGTTTTGATTGGGATAGACATAGATAGCTGTGCCAGTAATTGCTGCTCCACCACCAGTCAGAAGCAGTCTTTCTTGCAAAAGAGCGTTCAGAAGGCTGCTCTTACCAGCACCTGTTTCACCAATCACTACGACTTGGTAATCCCGATCTTGCCGAAGGACATTATCCGCTCTGTCAAGAAGCTTTTTGGCTTTAGATAGATCCAAACTTTGATATTGTGAAAGGACTTCTTGCAGTTCGGCACATTTTCTTTGCAATTTTGTCCAGCGCTCAAACTGTTTTCTTGCTTCAGTTTCACCTAAACTACTACCAAACCGACTTAACCAATTCTGACAATCCAGATTAGATTGATCATCTGAACCTTTTCCAGGCTGAGAATCTCTTGGCCGAGACGCTGGATTTTCTTTGTCGAATAATTCATCAATTCCACCCATAGCTTCTCTCTGTAGTTAGTCAAGAATTGCATTCAGTAAAACATCAACCAATGAAAGGTTCTCGTCTTCTATATCTTCAATCGTAACTGTATCCACAATGTCAAACTTAGCTCCAGCACCTTTTAATTCATCATCTAGCAACTTAAGAAACTTTGTTGCATCAGGATCATTTCCGATTTGAATGAAAGAGATTGCTAACTCCTCATCTTTTTCCATTTGCTGAGTCGCTTTGACGATCGTTTCAGCAACCGCTTTTTTATTGTCGGGCTGCCCATCAGTAATAACGAGTATTGTTTCCCCATTTAGCTTGGTTTGCTTCTCTTGTTTTCGATGAAAATAGTTTTGTAGAGCGTCTTCTAAAACAAGTGCCATCTCAGTGCGACCAACAAGAGAGATTTCTTTAAATAATTGCGAAACTTGACTAGAAGTAACATTTTCAATGCGTCTAAATTTAGATGAGAAGAAGTAGACAGTAATTCCATCTGGATCAAACTCTTCGCACTTGGTGACTAGAGCAAAAGTGGATTCCTGCATCACATCCCATCTACTTCTGCCGCCCTGCTGATCCTTAGTTGACATACTTCCACTTTTGTCAATGATCAATGTGTAATCTCGCTCCTTCAAGATAGAATCCTGATCCTCAAGCATGGCATACACTCCTGTATTTGAAAGTTTTGCTCCTGCTCTTATCTTAGCACCTATCCGGCTGATCTATATACAACCTTATTCGTCCTCATCAAGATCCAGATCAACGCCAGAGACCAAAGATTGAACATGATTGACTAGGTTAGAACTAATTGCCTGTATGTGTTGAGGGTTCTGTTCCATATCTTGGGCAAGAAAATTCAGAAATTTCCCAAGCACCGGATCATTTTCTTCTGTCCCGTCAGCCCTGGAAATCCATACTTTACCGTCGGCCTGTATGTTGTAGCAGATTTTATCGCGCTTATTCAAGCCAAGGGCTTTGCGAACAGAATCGGGAATTGTAGTCTGATAGCGATCAGTAAGAGTGGATTCTGGGCATGGGGCCATCGTTGCAGCTATAGCGACCTCTAAGCTTGTCCATAAAAACTAGCTCTTGATGGTAATGCAACTGCATTGTCTTGTCAAGTATGGAGTGACTAGATCTACAGCCTAACGGAGCCGTTCACCTTAAATGTCGGCAGGATGCCCCGTTACACCCATAAGGTTGTTGTAGTAAACCTAAACCTGTCAGCATCCCACACCCCATCTTCCCACTTCCCCCCAGTTGAGTTAGCGGGTTCGGCTTCGATCTGTCAGAATACAAGTATTGAAACAACCCTTTTAAGAGGCTTCATGGTGGAAGTTAAAGTCGTTCCCCCGAAACGCAATTGGGTTCAGACGTGGTGGCAATCCCTGAATTCCCTATCCCGCTTACTGGTGATTGCTCTAGCTGCACCACTTATAGTTCTGAATGCCTGGGCATTATCGGCAATTTTTGGCTATTTTGAATCTTTATTTGTTATTTTACTGATAGCGGCCGTTCTATCTTTTCTCTTGGGTTATCCGGTGACTTGGTTGGAACGTCAGGGATTAAAACGGGGTTTAGCTGCGATCGTGGTTTCCCTGATCACGATTTTAATTTTTGTGGCCGTGGGCATAACCCTAGTTCCCCTAGTCTTCACCCAAGCACAGCAATTTGTCAACAGATTGCCAGAATGGTTAGACTCGGGACAGCGCCAACTGATGCAACTAGATACCAAAATCGACACGATGAATCTACCGATTCCGATCAGTTTCGATGGTGTTATCGCTCAGTTTAACAGTCGTTTAGGGGCAGAATTGCAAATTTTAGCGGGAAGAAGCGTTAATTTAGCCCTTAATCTCACCGTTTTTACCGTGGTGCGAGTGCTTGATGTGCTGCTAACCATTATCCTCACCTTTTATCTACTTCTCCACAGTCCCGATATCTGGAGGAGTATTATCCAATGGTTGCCCAAACCCGTCCAACAACCCTTTTCTCTAACCCTACGCTTAAGTTTTCAGAATTACTTTGTCGGACAGGTGATTTGTGCCACCTGCATGGCCCTGGGATTAGTCACGGCATTTTTATCGATTAAAGTTCCTTTTGGTCTTCTATTCGGCCTCTTGATTGGTACCATGGCCTTAATCCCTTTTGGGGGAACTGTCGGCATTGTCACAGTGACAGCTTTACTAGCTTTGCGCGATATTGGTTTAGCTCTGCAAGTTTTAGCCGTAGCTGTAGTGGTGCAGCAAATTGTCGAAAACGGCATTGCTCCCCGGATTTTGGGCAGTGTCACGGGGTTAAATCCCTTTTGGGTGTTGGTTTCGGTCTTGACGGGGGCGCGAGTGGGCGGTTTACTGGGGGTGATTGTCGCGGTTCCCATGGCAGTAATGATCAAGGAAGCTTTGGAGGTGATCCGTCAAGTGACCCCAGAGGAGACAAAATACGGGATAATTAAACCCTCTCTCCCCCTAGAATCAGAATCCTCTAGCGAGGTGGTTTCTCGCTGAAGAATGACTGACGGCATGATCTAGGGCGATGTGAGCAGTAATATTGGCCGGGATAAATCGGCAATTTTCTCGCAGGTTCTTGGCTTTTCTCCCTCGATCGAGTTATGATATCCATATTGGTAGATTAACTCCACTTGCCCTGATCGCCGTCCCTGGCGGATGCCTTGCTGGTCTCTGGGGCCTGGCTTATTGGGAGATTAGCTAACCAATTATCTCTAAACTCGGATAATTTCTGAGAAAAGGTGATTGTCTATCCCGATAAATCAGCAAAAAATCGATATTTTGGTTAAATAGGCTACATTAACAGCTAGGTTTCTATCGTAAGCTCGAAGTTAAGACATAAAGTCAATATCACCCTCCGATTGCAATGAGAAAATGTTTGAATCGCTTAATATTTGGGCTTTTCAGACATTTTTTTTGTGGATTGATACTAAATCCAGTTATTAAAAACTGATTTAGTATGACATGGACAAAAACCAACAGACCATGATCTGGAGAGATCGTCAAGAAAAGTATCAGAGTGAACTCTTGGAAAAGAATTGGTAAAATATAATTAGTAGGGAGAGTATTGCTGTTAATGTTTCGCTTTTTAACGAGACGTTAACCAAGCCCAAAGGCAAAAAATAGCAGTAATTTGCTAAAAGCTAAAAGCCGATAGCTGACTGCTCTATATATCTCTCGTATTCTTTACTTGTCGAGTTCAACACGACCCCTTTATGGAATCAAGCAACCCGTCAGGGAAGACTTCCGAACCTCCTAGTCATAGGTGGGCCAATTTACTCGGAACCATGATCGCAATTCTGACCCTAACGTTACCCTTGTTAGCGATTGGATATAACTCCACGCCTAACTATACCGAAGAACCCCTTACCGGTAACACATCCTACTCCCTAACGAGGCAAATGAGGTGACAGAATTGAGATAGACGATTGCCAAAATAAAAATTTTTTTCTTCGTCCCGATCCCCCTTATGAGTAAAATTTGGATCGGAGTCAATCAAAGTGTGTTTTAATTTTGCTTGCGCTTTTAGGTGACTCTAAAGGCGCTATTGTCTTGTATTTGGAGAAAGCTTGTGGATTTATCGCGCATTCCTGCCCAACCGAAACCAGGTTTAATTAACGTTTTAGTGGAAATTACCGCCGGCAGTAAGAATAAATACGAGTTTGATAAGGATTTAAATGCCTTTGCTCTCGATCGCGTTCTCTATTCTTCGGTACAATATCCCTGTGATTATGGTTTTGTTCCCAATACCCTCGCCGATGATGGCGATCCTTTAGATGGTATGGTGATCATGGATCAGCCTACTTTCCCCGGCTGTGTGATTACGGCGCGTCCCATTGGTATGCTAGAAATGATCGATGGTGGTGATCGCGATGAAAAAATTCTCTGTGTTCCCGCTAAAGATCCTCGTTATGCAGAGGTAAAATCTCTTAAAGATGTCTCTCCCCATCGCTTGGAGGAAATCGCCGAGTTTTTCAAAACCTATAAGAATCTAGAGAAAAAAGTCACAGAAATTCTCGGTTGGAAAGATGTGGACGCAGTAACCGCTTTAGTTGAACAGTGTATTGCTGCTTATAAGTAAGGTTTGCGGCAAAAAGTTTGCTGGTGGGGTTAGTTATCAGTTATCAGTTCACTGATAACTGAAAAGTCTCCCCACACCCCATACCCCACACCCCACACCCCACACCCCAATTTATGCGAATAGAAACCTTAAAATCGGGTTTAATCGTCTCCTGTCAAGCGCCGGTGGAGTCATCTCTGCACGATCCTGTAATTATTGCTGCCATGGCTCATGCTTGCGTGGATAGGGGTGCTTGTGGGGTAAGAATTGATAGTCCCGCTCATCTGAAAGCCACCCGTCAACAATTGCCGGATATACCGATAATTGGACTCTGGAAACGCAATTATCGCGATTGTTCGGTATATATTACGCCCAAATATCAAGATGCTCTCGCTATTGCCGATGCGGGTGCCGATATCATTGCCTTAGATGCTACCCCAAGAAAGCGCCCCGATGATGAAAATTTAGCCACAATTATCGATCGTATTCATCAGGAAACTGGTAAATTAGTCATGGCAGATATAGACTCGATCGAAAGTGCTATTTATGCGGTGGCAGCCGGTGCTGATGTTGTCGGTACAACTCTTTACGGTTACACAGAAGCCACTAAACATCTGCATCCGCCGAGTTTTTCTTTCCTAGAAGAATTAGTTAATAAGTTATCAGTTCCTGTTATCTGTGAAGGAGGAATATCGACTCCAACAGAAGCCAAAAAAGCCCTAGAAGTTGGTGCCTATTCGGTAGTTGTTGGTACGGCAATTACAGGGATTGATTTAAAAACTACCGCTTTTTTACAAGGAATTTTATCAAAATATTCATGACATTGATCTTGCTCCTAGCCGTGCCTGGTAGCCACTTCTAGGGATTAGGAAAAAAACCAAAAAGTTTAGCCGCACCACCCAAAATAGCGACGACTAAAGCGATTAAAATCCCCCGGTTAGTAAATTCCTGATAGGCAATCCGTGCCGTTAATCCCTTGATTTCCGTGGTCAATCGCTCATCTAAAGCTTTAATATCTCCTTTTAACTCTCCCTTGAGTTCGGCTTGTCCGATTTCTAATTTTGTGAGACGTTCATCGATTTTGTCGAATTTTTGAGTAACATCTCTTTGTAGGTTATCGATTTTTCCCTCAATCCTTGTCAGAACGGCTTCTAGGGAATAAGTTACAGTTTCGTTAGACATTTGCTAAACCCCTATTCAGTTTTCAGTTATCAGATTTGAATTTTAAGTGAGCGGTATTAAATGGCAGTTTTCTACTGTCTTTGCACCGATTACTGCTTACTGATTATGGCAGTTTTCTGCTGTCTTTGCACCGATTACTGTTTACTGATTACTTTTAAGTAGGTGGGTGGAATTAAATATAAAATGAACGTAGGTTGGGTTGAAGCATGAAACCCAACGCCCGATTATGTTACGCTACCGCTAACCCATCCTACAAATAATTGTGCCTACCTACTTAACTGGCTGTTAACTTAGTCATAACTTGGATAATATATAATACCTATGTCAAGTTTATGTAATAAAATTTAACCTAATCAAGGTCTGAACACCAGTTTTGACTTTATTCCTGAAAATATGAGTATTTCTCGCCGTAATTTCCTCACCTTTTTAACTGCCACTGCTGGTGTCTCTTTTTTCAGTCTGCAAGAGAAAAAATATTCCTCTCTGATTAGCAGTCCTGCGATCGCTGCTAATAGTTTTGGCTTAAACTTTTCTCCAGTCAAACTGCCGATTCCCTTAAAAATTGACGGTATGAGCGATGAAAGCCAAAAAAGTGCCTATCAAACCTATACAGTCCCAGATGATCTCGTTCTTCCGCAAGGATTCACCTATGATGTGGTAGCGCAGTGGGGAGATAAAGTGGGTGATTCCCGTTTCGGTTATAACAATGATTATCTATCTTTTATCGAAACCAGTCCGGGTCAAGGTTATCTAACCGTTAATTTTGAATATATCAGTGGTCGTACTTGGCTACAAACCTTTGAACAAGTGATTGGTAAAACCCTACCCGTCAAGGAAGTACGAGAAAAAACCAACGAAAAGGGTGAAATTGCCGCCTATAACCTGCAAGATGCCAGCTTAAGGGCAAAAATCGAGGAAATCTCCCTAGAAGGCTTAATTGATCAGGGAATTGGCGTAATTTCCCTCGCTAAAGATCAAACGGGAAAATGGCAACGTACCTATAGTAAAGCCGATCGCCGCATTACCGGTATCTCTGGACTAAAGGACGGTCGTTACCTGAAAGCCACCGGTCCTGCTGTAGCAATTTTTACCAAAACTGATAAACTTGGCTACGATGACGGATTAGGGGCAAAAATTATCGGAACGTTGCAAAATTGCGCCGGGGGAACAACTCCCTGGGGGACCGTATTTAGTGCCGAGGAGAACTTTCAAGACCAAGTGACCGAGGTAGTGTTAAAAGATGGTTCTTCTTTGCATCCCGATACTACCCCCTTTATTCTCAATAGTGGGGAAGTGGATGGCCGGGGTAACGTTTTTGGGTTAGCGGGAAATAAATACGGTTGGATGGTGGAGGTGGATCCAGCCAATCCCGACGATTACGGCACAAAACACACTTGGTTAGGGCGTTTTCGCCATGAAGCGGTCGCTTTTCTCGCTCAAACGGGGCAACCCTTGGCGGTTTATTCAGGATGCGATCGCAGAGGCGGTCATATCTATAAATTCGTTTCCGAGGGCAAAATTAGCGATATTAAGCAGAAAAATAACTCAAAACTCCTAGAAAAAGGAATGCTCTACGGGGCCAAATTCAACCCCGATAAAACTGGTTATTGGATACCATTAAATCCCGACACGGAGATAAATCCCGTCCTACCGAGTCAAATTGCCGCTAGTCGCGGGGATGGGGTGGTAGCGTTGCCAAATCCCGAAAGAACGGCCAATGAGACTAAATTACTGCTATTTAAGGACGATGAGGAGATTCTGGCCTACAAATCTAAATATAAGACCCTCGCAGACCTGTATGAAGGTAATGGGACGGAAAAACAGGGAGCAATTCTCATCGATGCTCATTTTGCCGCTAACGCCGTTGGGGTCACTTGTACTGGTCGCCCAGAAGATACGGAAGTGGACGAGAATGGCACTTTATATATGACCTTTACCTCTGGTAGTCCCAGTGAAGCGGAGGGAGGAGCCGATAAGGAGATATTTAAGGGACCAAATGGCGAAATACCCTACGAATTTGGTTGGATTATCAGCTTAAGGGAAGATAATAACGATGCTGCTTCCTTAAGTTTTCGTTGGGATGTGGTCGCTTATGGAGGGGAACCGACAGAGAAAGGTGAGGGTTTTTCTAATCCCGATAACCTCGCTTTCGATAAACAGGGAAATCTCTGGATGGTTAGCGATATTTCCACGGGTGGGTTAAATCGAGAGATGAAAACTCGTTATCCCCAAGGGGTCCCGGTTAGTCAACGGGATTTATTGGGGATTTTTGGCAATAATAGCGCTTGGGTGTTTGCCAAGGGTCAAGAGCATCCCTATCCTTTTGCTATCGCTCCCATGGATGCGGAATTAACGGGATTGTACTTTACTCCCGACCAAGAGACGTTATTTTTGGCAGTACAACATCCGGGGGAAGCGGGGGGAATTCGTCGGGATTTAGCCTTTGAAAACCGTAAATTTGCCCTTAAAACCACTAATGGGCAAGAATTTGAACAAATGCGACAAGTACCCCTAGGGTCGAATTGGCCCAGTGGTCAAGTTAATCAACCTCCCCGGCCGGCAGTGGTGGCGATTCGCCGAATTGAGTCAAAATAGGTGAGGGAAGTGAGGAGGTGGGGAAGTGGGGAGAAAAAGGAAATAGATTGTTTCCTTGGAGTAGAAAAGCGATCTTTTTCAGGAAAAATCGTTAAATTAAGGAATTTAAGGGCAAGGTCGCCATTAAAATCTCACTTTTGCCGGAGATATGTTGTGATTTTGTCCTTGAGTTTCCCAAAGATGGGCTTACTATGAGAGTAGGGGGAAAAAAGATAATTTTAGCGATCGATTAACAATGACTAGGGATCTCTGTAGGATTTTATTGATAGAGGACGAACCGACGACTGTTAAATTAATCCAGAGATTGCTGTTAAAGGCCCCCCAATGTTCCCTGGCCAGGGGGTTGACTTTTACCCTCACCCAAGCTCAGGATCTAGAGGAAACTGCCGAAAAACTGGCAGGGGAGAAATTTGATCTCATCCTCTTAAGCTTGGAAATCTCTGTTCCCCCCGGCTTAAATATTCTAGTCAAAACCAGAGAATTAGCCTCTGATATACCGATAGTGGTTCAAACTACTAGCAATGATGAGAAATTAGTCGTTAAAGCCTTTCAACTCGGTGCTGACGGTTATATTCAGTTAAATAATATCGATAGTAGTCTTTTAGTCTATCAAATTCGTGTGGCGATCGAGCGTCAGCAATATATCCTCAATCTTAAACATCAACAACAGGAAGAAGAATTTCGCGAACTGGAACAGTTAATCAAGGGAGTACAAACTAGCATCACGGCGAAAATGTTCGGTTCTGAGGCAATAAGGCAGAGTATTCCCGATATTTTTCAAGAATTAGTCCAAAATTACGGAGATTTATTAGATTTAGCTTTAGAAGAACAAGCATACAAAGTGGAACATAATCTATCGGAACGACTGCGAAGCTTGGCTGATAAGTTAGGATTCTTAAAAGCTAGTCCTCGCGATGTGGTGGACATTCATACTACCACCCTACGCCAAAAAAATCAGGATGTCACCCTGGCCAAAGCGCAGGCCTACGTTAGCGAAGGTCGTCTCATGGTCCTGGAATTGATGGGTTATCTCGTCTCTTTCTATCGTAAATACTATATCGGTCTCAGCAACATTAAACTGTTCAATAACACGCAATCATGAGTCAATATCTTCTCAAACTCTACATTATGGGTGATTCAAGTAAATCCCAGAGGGCGATCGCTAATATTTTTCGTATCTGTCGCGAGGAGTTATCCGGTCTTTATACCGTAGAAATAATTGATGTTCTCGAACAGCCGCAATTAGCGGAACAGGATAAAATTCTCGTAACTCCTACTTTAGTCAAACAACTTCCCCCACCCCTACAAAGAATTATCGGCGATATGTCCAATACCCAAAAGGTTCTCCTCGGTTTGGATGTTATTCCCAAAGACTCCCATCTCAATTAGGATTCACCTAAAAATTCGGCTCTTCTAGGTTCTGTGTGATAAGTTTAACTTACTATATAGCGTTTTCAAATAAGACATGAAAAAGCATCGTAATTGTGGAGATTAGGAAAAGTAAATAGTTTAAGGTTGATTAAAAGATTAAATATCTTCTTCATAATCCCAAAATTTTTACAGAAACGGTA
>Ga0209985_10000188_pt1 | contig 71783 bp, 59 predicted proteins | sample NOAtaG_FD_187305 | JGI IMG/M metagenome (GOLD analysis project Ga0209985, IMG submission 187305) | Freshwater lake microbial communities from Lake Erie, under a cyanobacterial bloom - NOAA_Erie_Diel6S_1000h metaG (SPAdes) (version 2) | ecosystem: Environmental > Aquatic > Freshwater > Lake ... | reverse complement strand
GCTCGCGTGGTTCGCGGGCCTCACGGGGCTCGCGGTTCTCGCGCGCATCGCGGGGTTCGGCACGGCCCTCAGACGGCCGATCAACAGGCCGCTCAGCAGGCCGCTCAGCCGGACGCTCGCCACGATCACCGCGTTCGCCTCCGCGACCCCGGCCGCCGCGGTCGCCGCGGTCGCCGCGGTCGCCGCGGTCACGGCGCTCGCCACGGTCACCGCCGCGTTCGCCCCGTTCGCCCCGATTCCCGCGGCCATCGCGTCCTTCACGGGGCTTGTCGCCGGGCTTGGCCGCCGCTGCGGCACCGGCAACCACGACCGCCGCCGTCGCCAACACCGCAGCCTTGGCCGGCGCGGCAGCCGGTGCCGCCGCGGGGGCGCTGCCGAACAAGCTCTTGACCCAGCCGAAGAAACCACCGCCAGCGGGCGCCGGTGCGGCGGAAGGCGGCATGGCGACGGGCGCGGCCGGCGCGGCCACCACCGGCGGCGCCGCGACCACAGGCGCCGCGACCGGCGCTGGTGCTGGCGCCGGTGGCGCCGGGCTGTCGGGCAGCACACCCTTGATCAGCGGCTCCTGGCGTCCACGGCCCTTGTCCTTGCTGGTGTCGCGGCGGCGCGTGATGCCGACCTCGTCGTCCGGCTCCTCGACCATCGTGTAGCTGGCCTGCAGGCCCTCCAGCCGCGGGTCATCGTGGCGCAGCCGCTCGAGCTTGTAGTTCGGCGTCTCGAGGTGCTTGTTCGGCACCAGCAGCACGGTGACACGCTGCTTGAGCTCGATCTTGGTGATCTCGGTGCGCTTCTCGTTGAGCAGGAAGCTCGTCACCTCCACCGGCACCTGCACGTGCACGGCGGCGGTGTTGTCCTTCATGGACTCTTCCTGGACCATGCGCAGGATCTGCAGCGCGCTGCTCTCGGTGTCGCGGATGTGGCCGGTGCCGTTGCAGCGCGGGCAGGTGATGTGGTTGCCCTCGCTGAGCGCCGGGCGCAGTCGCTGTCGGCTCAGTTCGAGCAGGCCGAACTTGCTGATCGAGCTGAACTGCACGCGGGCACGGTCGTAGCGCAGGCCGTCGCGCAGCCGCTGCTCGACCTCGCGCCGGTTCTTGCTCTCTTCCATGTCGATGAAGTCGACGACGATCAGCCCGCCCAGGTCGCGCAGCCGCATCTGCCGCGCGATCTCGTCGGCGGCTTCCAGGTTGGTCCGGGTGGCGGTCTCTTCGATGTCGCCGCCGCGGGTGGCACGCGCGGAGTTCACGTCGACGGCGACCAGGGCCTCGGTGTGGTCGATCACGATCGCGCCACCCGAGGGAAGGTTCACGGTGCGGCTGAACGCGGTCTCGATCTGGTGCTCGATCTGGAAGCGGCTGAACAGCGGTGCATCGTCGCGGTAGCGCTTCACGCGATGCACGTTGTCCGGCATCACGTGATCCATGAACTGCCGCGCCTGCTCGTAGATGTCGTCGGTGTCGATCAGGATCTCGCCGATGTCGGCCGAGAAGTAGTCGCGGATCGCACGGATGACGAGGGTGCTTTCCTGGTAGATCAGCTCAGGCTTGGTCAGCGCCTTGGCCGCGCCATCGATGGCGTCCCAGAGCTTGAGCATGTAGTTCAGGTCCCACTGCAGCTCGGCCGCGCTGCGCCCGATGCCGGCGGTGCGTGCGATCAGGCTCATGCCCTTGGGGTAGTCGAGCTGCTCGAGGTTCTCCTTGAGTTCCTCGCGGTCCTCGCCCTCGATGCGCCGGCTGACGCCACCGCCGCGCGGGTTGTTCGGCATCAGCACCAGGTAGCGGCCGGCCAGGCTGATGAAGGTCGTCAGCGCCGCGCCCTTGTTGCCGCGCTCTTCCTTCTCGACCTGCACGAGAAGGCTGTCGCCCTCGCGCACCGCGTCGGCGATCCTGGCATTGCGCACGTCCGTGCCGTCACGGAAGTAGATGCGGGAGATCTCCTTGAACGGCAGGAAGCCGTGGCGGTCCTCGCCGTAATCCACGAAGCAGGCTTCGAGCGAAGGCTCGACCCGCGTGATCACGGCCTTGTAGATGTTGCCCTTGCGCTGCTCGCGACCTTCAAGCTCGGTCTCGAAGTCCAGCAGCTTCTGGCCATCCACGATCGCCAGGCGCCGCTCTTCGGACTGCGTGGCGTTGATCAACATGCGTTTCATCGTCTCTCCTTGCGCACCAGGCCCGGCGGGCCGGCGGCGGCGTGGCATCCATCGGCGATGCACGAGAAACGAAGAACGGAACCGGGCGCGACGGCGCTCCTGGCCCCAGGCTGGACGGGTGGCCGAGCGCGGGATCGCCGCGCCACGGCCGAGGTGTCAGCCCGGTGTCGGTGGCGAGTCTCGCCAGCCTCCGGGCCGCGCGGCAGGCGCATCCACCGGGCCTCCCCGCCGCGCATCGTTGCGCAGCGTTGCAGCACGTCGGGCCTCTCCGGCGACTAGCCGGGGCCTCAAGACGGGGTGCGGGGACCGGGATGTGGACACGGGAGAGAGCCGCGGGTCGCGTCGGGGGCGGGGGAGGGGTGCTGCGGCCGGGAGCCTGATGGGTGCGGTCACAGCGGGGGTGTTCGGTCGTGGCCTCGGCAGCGTGCGATACACGCGCGCCACCGGTTGGCGGGTTCTTCTTCGTTTGCTCTGCCACTGAGCGGCACGCGCCTGCAGAGCGACCATCGCGCTGCACCGCGGGGCTTGGCCCGGTGTTGCATCTACTGGGGCCGGGAGGAGCGCCAGGTCAATATGGCCCGCCGTCCCGACATTTCCACCTTCGGGCGCCTGATATCCTGACCGCGATGACGCGAGCAAGTGCTCACAAGCCCTGAAGTGGATCGGCGGATTATAGGTGCCGCTCCGGGCGCCGCCGTGCCGGCGGTGCAGCGGCTTGTCGTCGACGCCGAAAGCGCCGGCCAGCGGCTGGACAACTGGCTCGTCAAGCGCCTGAAGGGCGTGCCCAAGACCTGGGTCTACCGCGTCATCCGCAGCGGCGAGGTGCGCGTCAACAAGGGCCGAGCCGACGCCGACACGCGGGTCGCCGAGGGCGACGAGATCCGCGTGCCCCCGGTGCGCATGGCCGAGCCGCGCGACACGACCGGGGTGCCGCCCCGCGAGTTCCCGCTGCTGTTCGAGGACGAGCATCTGCTCGCGGTGGACAAGCCGGCCGGCGTCGCGGTGCACGGGGGCTCGGGGGTGAGCTTCGGCGTCATCGAGCAACTGCGCCAGGCGCGACCGCTGGCGAGGTTCCTCGAACTGGTGCACCGGCTGGACAAGGAGACCTCGGGCGTGCTGCTGCTGGCCAAGAAGCGCAGCGCGCTGACGGCGCTTCAGGACCAATTCCGCGGCCGGGCGACGGAGAAGGTCTACACCGCGCTGGTCTTCGGCGCCTGGCCCGAGTCGCTGAAGGTCATCGACGTGCCGCTGCTGAAGACGCTCGACGCCCAGGGCGAGCGCCATGTCCGCGTCGTCGAGGGCGGGCACGACGCGGCGCAGCGCTCGATTTCGCTGGTGCGGGTGAAGCAGCGCCTGACCGGACCGGGCGGCTGCGTGCTGACGTTGCTGGCGGTGACGATCAAGACCGGACGCACGCACCAGATCCGGGTCCACCTGGCCAGCCACGGCCACCCGATCGTCGGCGACCCGAAGTACGGCGACTTCGCGGCCAACAAGTCCCTGGCCAAGGCCAGTGGCTTCGGCCGCATGTTCCTGCACGCGGCGCACATCGGCGTCGAGCACCCGGCGAGCGGCGAACGGCTGCGCCTGGAGGCGCCGCTGCCGGCGGATTGCGCCCGCCTGCTGGAACCGGCCGCGGTTCGCGGACACTCGCGGCCATGACCGCACCGCAACGCTTCGAGTTGCTCGTCTTCGACTGGGACGGCACCCTCTTTGACAGCACCGGCCTGATCGCGCGCTGCATCCAGGCGGCCTGCCGCGATTGCGATGTACCGGTGCCCAGCGACGCCGACGCCGCCTATGTCATCGGCCTCGGGCTGGTCGATGCGATGCGCCATGCCGCGCCTGGACTGCCGCCCGAGCGCTACCCGGAGCTCGGCCTGCGCTACCGACACCACTACTTCGCCAGCGCCCACGAGGTCGTGCTGTTCGACGGCACGCTGCCGATGCTGCACGGGCTGAAGGCGCGTGGCCACAAGCTTGCCGTGGCCACCGGCAAGAGTCGGCGCGGCCTGGACGAGGCGCTTGCGAACTCGCAGCTGCAAGGCCTGTTCGAGGCCACGCGCACGGCCGACGAGACGAGGAGCAAGCCGCACCCGCTGATGCTCGAACAGCTGATGGACGAACTGGCCACGCCGCGCGCGCGCACGCTGATGATCGGCGACACCACGCACGACCTGCAGCTCGCGGCCAACGCCGGTGTTGCCAGCCTGGGCATCGCCCACGGCGCGCATGACGCCGAACTGCTGCACCGCCTGAACCCGCTGCATGTGGCGCGAGGCACCCCCGAGCTGCACCGCTGGCTGCTGGACCATGCCTGAGCCGGCGTCGCCCACACCCGACGACGACGCGACGCCGACCTGGCCCGCCCAGCCCTTGTGCGCCAGCGACGTGCTCGAAGAGAAGGGCCGCGCCTGGGTCTGGGACGTGATGGAGTACGGCCGCCTGCAGCGCGCCTTCGCGCTGCGCTTCGAGGGACGGGTGGTCGCCTATCTGAACCGCTGCGTTCACGTGCCCACCGAGATGGACTGGCAGCCCGGCGAATTCCTGGACATGGAGCGCCGCTGGATCCTGTGCTCGATCCACGGCGCGAGCTACGAGCCTCGCGACGGCCGCTGCGTCGGCGGGCCCTGTGGCCGCGGTCGGCTGCGCAGCGTGGCGGTATCCGAATCGAGCGGGCAGGTGTATTGGTATCCTTCCCGCGACTTGCAGCCGGTCGCCTTCGACTGATCCTGCCCCACCCTTTGGGCCACTCCTGGCCTCGGCCATGAACGATCAAGACCCCCCTTTCGGGCCGGATGCGGCACCCGCCTCGCCGGCGCCGACGCCGGCCTCGAGGCCCTCGCCTCGGCCTTTGCCGGAACCCGCCCCTGCGGGCGCCGCCACGGCATTGCCCATCGGCAGCTCCGCACTTGAGCGACTTGCGCTGGAGATGCTGGCCCAGCAGCGCAACGAGCGGCGCTGGAGGATCTTCTTTCGCCTGGCCTGGCTGTTCCTGGTCCTGATGGTGATCTGGCTGCTGTTTGCGTCGGGCCGCTCCGGTCATGGGGCGCCCACGGCGACCCAGCACACCGCCCTCATCGAGGTCCGCGGCGAGATCGGGCCCGAAAGCGACGCGAGCGCCGAGGCGCTGCTGTCGGCGCTGCGCCAGGCCTTCGAGGACACGGCCGCGGTGGCCATCGTGCTGCGCATCAACTCGCCCGGCGGCAGCCCGGTGCAGTCGGGCATCGTCAACGACGAGATCCTGCGCCTGAAGGCCAAGCACAAGAAGAAGGTCTATGCCGTCGTCGAGGAGGTCTGCGCCTCGGGCGCGTACTACATCGCGGTGTCGGCCGACGCGATCTACGTCGACAAGGCCAGCATCGTCGGCAGCATCGGGGTCGTGATGGACAGCTTCGGCTTCACGGGCCTGATGGAAAAGATCGGCGTCGAGCGCCGCATGATGACGGCCGGAAGCAACAAGGGCATGCTCGATCCGTTCAGTCCGCTCGACCCCAAGCAGGCCGCCTTTGCACAGGCGATGCTCGAGCAGATCCACCAGCAGTTCATCGACGTCGTCAAGAAGGGGCGCGGAGCCCGGCTCAAGGAGTCCCCCGACACGTTTTCGGGTCTGTTCTGGAACGGCGAAGAGGCGGTCAAGCTGGGCCTGGCCGATGGCCTGGGCAACCTGGACTACGTGGCGCGCGAGATCATCAAGGCCGAAGAGGTGGTCGACTACACCGCCCGGGCCAATGTCGCCGAGCGGCTGGCCAAGCGCTTCGGGGCCGCGGTCGGTGCCGGCGCCGTGAAGGCGCTGCACGAGCTGTCGCCGATCCGCTGAGACCGGCTCCGCCGTGCAGCTGCCACCCTCGTCGGTCCTGCCTCAGTACCTGCTGCCCAAGCAGGCGCTGACGCAGTTGATGGGCGCCTTGGCCGGTGCCCGCGGCGGCGCCGCCACGACCCGCGTCATCCGCTGGTTCATCGCCCGCTACGGCGTGAACATGGGCGAGGCGCTGGACCCCGATCCGGCCGCCTACGCCACCTTCAACGAGTTCTTCACCCGCGCGCTCAAGCCCAAGGCCCGGCCGCTGGCGCGTGCCGACCTGATCTGCCCGGTGGACGGTGCGATCAGCCAGTTCGGCGCCATCCACGGTGAGCGCATCTTCCAGGCCAAGGGCCACGACTACACGGCCACCGCGCTGCTGGGTGGAGACGGCGCCCTGGCGGCGCATTTCCACGGTGGTCACTTTGCGACGCTGTACCTGAGCCCACGCGACTACCACCGCATCCACATGCCGTGCTCGGGTCGGCTGCTGCGCATGATCCATGTGCCCGGCGAGCTGTTTTCGGTCAACCCGACCACGGCCCAGGGCGTGCCGGGGCTGTTTGCGCGCAACGAGCGCGTGGTCTGCGTGTTCGACGGACCCTTCGGGCCCTGGGTGCTGGTGCTGGTGGGTGCCACCATCGTCGGCAGCATGGCGACGGTCTGGCACGGTGTTGTCAACCCTCCCCGGCCCGGTCAGGTGCGCGAGTGGCGCTACGGCGGCAAGGGCGAGCCCGAGGTCACGCTGGCCCAGGGGGCCGAGATGGGTCGCTTCCTGCTCGGCTCGACCGTGGTGCTGCTGTTCCCGGCCGGACCGCTGTCGTTTGCCCCCGGCTGGCAGCCGGGCGGGCCGATCCGCATGGGCGAAGTCATGGCCCATCGCGCGCCGGCGAGCCTGGCGGACTGAACCGCTCAGCCGAACAAGCCTGGCGCGCTCGCCGCATCGGCACCGGCCCCGGCGTAGAAGCACGAGGGACAGACGGCCCGGTACCGGTCGTTGCCTCCGATCAACACCTGCTCGCCTTCGCTGACGCGCCGGCCGCTGCTGTCCAGTCGCATGTTCATCGACGCCTTGCGGCCGCAGGCGCAGACGGTCTTCATTTCCTCCAGCGTGTCGGCCAGGCACAGCAGCGCCGCCGAGCCGGGGAAGGCCTCGCCGCGGAAGTCGTTGCGCAGGCCGTAGCAGAGCACCGGGATGCCGTCGCACTGGGCGAGGCGGTGCAACTGCACCACCTGCTCGCGGCTCAGGAACTGGGCCTCGTCGACCAGGACGCAGGCGACGTCGTCGGCGAGACCGGCGCGCTCGAAGACAGTGTCCGCACCGAAGCCGGCCGCCTTTCGAACCAGCCCCAGGCGCGAGGCGATGGTTCCCGTGCCGGCGCGGTCATCGTGGGCGGCCGTGAACAGGGCCACCTTCATGCCGCGCTCTTCATAGTTGTGGGCGGCCTGCAGCAAGGCGGTGGACTTGCCGGCGTTCATCGCCGCGTATCGGAAGTAGAGCTTGGCCATGGGAGAGCACCCGAGCAGGCGCAGGAACGAGCGCAAGGAGAGGCGCGGATTGTGGTCGCCGTCGAACCTGGGCCATCACCCGTCGCGCGCGGGACAAACCCCGAGCCCGGGCCTCGCCAGAATGCAGCGCCATGGGAACCTTGCATCTTGTTCGCCACGGTCAGGCCTCGTTCGGCAGCGCCGACTATGACCGCCTGAGCCCACTCGGCGCGCAGCAATGCGCCGCGCTGGGTGAGCACTTCTCGGCTCAGGGCATCCGCTTCGGCGCCGTGCTGCGGGGTAGCCTGCGCCGTCACGAGCAATCACTGGCCGCGATCGCCCCGGCCCTGCAGGGCCTGCCCGAGCCGCAGGTGCTGCCGGGCCTGAACGAATACGACAGCGAGGCCCTGGTGATGGCCTGGATGCGGGAGACCCGGGCCCCGCCACTGCCGCCCGTGGGCAGCCCCGATGGCCACCGGGCGCACTTCCGTGCCTTGCGCGAAGCGTTGCTGGCCTGGATGGCCGGCCGCACCGAGCCCGTCGGCATGCCCAGCTGGCCCCTGTTCCAAGCGGGCGTGGTGCAGGCGCTGGACCTGGTGCGGTCGCAGTGCGAGGGCGACGTGCTGCTGGTGTCCAGCGGTGGGCCCATCGCCACCGCCGTGGCGGCGGTGATGCAGGCGCCCGACGAGGCGATGGTCGAATTGAACCTGCGCATCCGCAACAGCGCGGTCAGCGAGTTCCACTTCACGTCGCGGCGGCACGCGCTGCAAGGCTTCAATGCCGTGCCGCATCTGCTGGCCCCCGAGCGGCGGGCCTGGCAGACCTACGCCTGAGCCGGGACCTGAGCCCGGGCCTGAGCCGTCGTCAGAACTCGAACGCGACGTTGACACCCAGCGTGCGCGGCGCACCGGCCGCCGCCGCGGGCAGCGGCAGGTCGAAGAAGTTGCGCGTCAGGTCGTACTCCTTGTCGAACAGGTTGCGCGCAAACACGGTGGCGCGCCAGGCGCCCTTCAGCGGCGCGAACTCCAGCCGCGCGTTGGCCAGCCAGTAGGCCGGCGTGTTGAAGTCGTAGGCCGGGTTGATGCGGTTCAGGAAGCTGCGGCCCTTGTCGCGGTAGGCGGCGTCGGCCTGCACCGCGACACCGTAGCCGCCGAGCTCGAAACGATAGGTGGCCCCGAGCCCGTAGCTCAGGCGCGGAAAGTACAGCGGCTGCCCGGCCAGGTCCGCCGCCGGGCTCAGCGCCCGGTACTGCTTGAACTTGCCGTCCTTGTAGCCGACGAACTGCGTCAGAGTCAGCGCACTGCTCGGCTTCCAGGCGAGTTCGATCTCGATGCCGTCGATGCGCGACTTGGGCGCGTTGACGATCTTGCCGACCGTGGCGCCAGTGGCCGGATCGAGGATCGCATCCAGGATCTGCATGTCGCGGTAGTCGTAGTGGAACAGCGCCGCATTGATGCGCAGCGCCGGGCTCGGGTCGGCCTTGAAGCCCACTTCGTAGGCCACCAGCACCTCGGGCTTGAACGGCGTCAGCGCGGTTTCGTTGAAGGTGTTGTAGGCCGTGAAGCCGCCGGACTTGACGCCCCGGCTGACCGACGCATAGCCCAGCAGCGCGCGGCTGGGCTGCCATTCAAGGCCGAGCTTGCCCGAGGTCTCGTCGTGGCCGAAGCTGCCGCTGCTCGGGCCGCTGAACGGGATCGGCGGGGCCAGGCTCGCGGTCGCGAAGTTCAGCCGCTCGCGGTCCTCCTTTTCCTGGCGCAGACCGGCGACGAGCTTCAAGGACTCGACCAGCCGCCAGTCGACCTGGCCGAACACGCTGCGGGTGCGCACCTTCTGGCCGTAGCTCGTCTGCACGATCGGGAAGCCGAAGCTGTTGGCGAAGCTCGACGCGTAGATCTCGTCCAGCCGCTCGTTGGCGGCATAGACACCGGTGACCCAGTTCAGCGCCGCGTTGGTGTCGGCGTTGGCCAGGCGCAGCTCCTGGCTGGTGTTGCGGCTGCGGCTGTCGAACCAGGTCTCGGCCAGCGGCAGCGACGTGCCGTCGTAGTCGGCGAGTTCGCGGCGCTGGAAGCGGTCGCTTGCGGTGATGCTGGTCAGGCGCAGGCCGCCGAGCGTCCAGTTCACCGTCAGCGACGCGCCGCTGCTGTCGTTGTCGCGGCCGGGCCTGGCATCCGCCGGCTGGCCGTACCGGGCCAGGAAGGCGGGCGCAAAACCCCAGCCGGCGAGCCGCCGGTCGCGGTCGGCCGGCAAGGCAGCCTTGGGCACCGGGTAGCCGGGCACCGCCGGCTGGGCGACGAACAGGTACAGGCCTTGGCCTTCGGAGGTGTCGCGTCCGCTGTTGACGCTGAGGTTGAACTTCAGGTCACGCGTCGCATCGAGTTCAAGCTGGGCGCGCAGTCCGAACACGTCCTTGTCGCCGAGCTTGGCGCCGGTGTCGCGGCTCTTCTGCCAGGCACCGCCCTGCTGGGTGGCCAGCGAGACCCGGCCGCGCAGACTCGCCGACAGCGGCCCGGACACGTAGGCCTCGGCCGACTTCTCGCCAAACGAGGCCAGGCCGAGATTCAGTCCCGCCTCGAAGGCCTTGCTCGGTTTGCGGGTCAGGAAGTTGACCGCACCGCCCGTGGTGTTGCGGCCGTACAGCGTGCCCTGGGGTCCGCGCAGCACCTCCACCCGTTCCAGGTCGAACAGCAGGCCCTGCGTCTGCACCGGCAATGGCAACGCGACCTCGTCGACGTAGACCGTCACCGCGCCGGCGTTGTTGGTCGCGTAGTCCTGGAAACCCACGCCCCGCAGGCGGAACTGCGCCTGGCTGCCGCCAAACGCGGGCTCGACCTCCAGGTTGGGAACCTCGTTCTGCAGCTGGTTGACCTTGCGCACGCCACGCGCGGCCAACTCGTCGCCCGACAGCACGCTGAGCGCCACGCCGACCTGCTGCGCCGATTGAGACCGCCGCTGTGCGGTCACGAAGATGGTCTCCAGTGCCGGCCCGGCGGCCGCTGCCGGTGTTGCACCTGCCGGCGCAGCGGACTGCGCCGAAGCGACTCCTGGGGCCGCGGCCGTCGCCAGGGCGAAGAGCTGCACCACGCCAACGGCAATGCGGGTGCGAGGCAAACGAAGGCTGTGCAAGGGACTCTCCTGGCGTTGCGGGTCGGATGGACCCGGTCCAGGAATGCTAGTGCGGCCCGACGCCGTCCGCCGGGCCCGACTCAACAACGACCGTGTCTGCCCAGTCGTCGCAAACCGGCCATCAGCCCCAGCCCAAGCAGCGCGATCGACAGCGTCCCGGGCACGGACACAACATGGTGGCCGCCACCGGTGTACCGGCCCCCGCCCCAAGGTTGACCGTAAAGGATCGCAGGCATCCGGCGCCACTCGGGGTCGGCATCGGCCCCGGACTTGAGCGCGAGCTCGGGGCCGTCGTCGGCCTGGTTCAGCACCGAGACGTTGCCGCAGACCCGCGGCACCATCACGGCCAGCGTGCGGCCATCGGTGTCGCGCGCTTCGTACAGCTCGGCCGGCTCCACGTGACCGGGCGCAAAGTTCACCCGGGTCGACAGGCACAGCGTCATGCCGAAGGTCATCGCGATCTGCCGGGCGTCGAAGACGCGGCCACTGTCCAGTCCTCGGATGCCATCGGTTCCGATTTCCAGAAGCTCGACCGGCGTGCCATCGCGCACCTGACGGGCGATGTCCTGCACCACGGCTTCCGGCAGCGCCGCGCTGCGCAGCGCCTGCTCGACGCTGCCCCGGTAGGGATTCCCGCCCGGTTTGCCCCAGACGCAGTTGCGTCGCAGCGTCAGGGTCTCCGCCGAGGCCTGTCCACCCGACTGCTGGGCCAGGGCCTTGTGATGCTGATGCAGCGGATGGGCCAGCGGCAGCAGCGGGCCGTCCCGGGTCTCGCCTGCGGCCACCTCGGTGCTCGGTGCAGCGGGATTCATCGTCGCCTTCACGATCACCGATCCGACCGCCGCGAGCGACGTGCCGAGACCGCCCAGCAGCGCCACAAGCACCCAGCTGCGTTGGAGCCGGCGGCGCAGCAGGCGACGGCCGCGACGGCGGCGGCGGCTTCGGCGTTTGGAGGGTTCGGGGATTGGCGTCACGGGTCATGGCGACCCACCGTTGCAGACGCTGCCCTTTCGGCGTCGGCACGGGGGTCGAGTCGTTCTTATCGACCCTTCATCCAATGACTTGAACCCAGCCGGGCGGGCCCCGCGACCACTGGCACGCCCGTCCGGGGTTGCGAGGCATGACACTGCGAGCATGTCCGCCGCCCCGCCCCCACCCGATGCCCAGGCACTGACCGACGAGGTCGAGTTCAGTGCGTTGCGGGCCCAGGGCCCTGGCGGTCAGAACGTCAACAAGGTGTCCAACGCGGTGCAGTTGCGCTTCGACGTGCACGGCTCGTCGCTGCCGGACGATGTCAAGCAGCGGCTGCTCGCGCGGGCCGACCAGCGGATGAACAAGGACGGCTGCCTGGTCATCAAGGCCCAGACGGCCCGCAGCCTGGAGCAGAACAAGGCCGACGCGCTGGCGCGGCTGGTGGCGGTGGTGGCCGAGGTCTGGACGCCCCCGGTCCAGCGGCGGGCGACCCGACCGACCTACGGCTCGCGCCAGCGGCGCCTCGCGGGCAAGGCGATCCGCTCGGACGTCAAGGCCTCGCGCGGCAAGGTGCGCGAGTAGCCCCGCGGCGCCTTGCCCTCAGCCGGCGGCAGCGGCGGTGGTGGCAAGCAGGCCGCGCGTTTCGATGAAGCGCACGACCTGTGCAACCCCTTCGTCGTGGCGCAGGTCCGTCATCACGTAGGGCCGGCGACCGGCGTGGTCGGGCCGCATGCGCCGGGTGTCGGCTTCCATCACGCCAAGGTCGGCGCCGACATGGGGCGCGAGGTCGGTCTTGTTGATCACGAGCAGGTCGCTGCGCGTGATGCCCGGGCCGCCCTTGCGCGGAATCTTCTCGCCGCCGGCGACGTCGATCACGTACAGCGTCAGGTCCGACAACTCGGGGCTGAAGGTCGCGGCCAGGTTGTCTCCGCCGGACTCGATGAACACGATGTCGGCCTCGGGGAAGCGCGCGAGCATGCGGTCCACCGCCTCGAGGTTGATCGACGCGTCCTCGCGGATCGCGGTGTGCGGGCAGCCGCCGGTCTCGACACCCAGGATGCGTTCGGGCGCCAGTGCGCCGGCCACGGTCAGCAAGCGCTGATCCTCCTTGGTGTAGATGTCGTTGGTGACGACCACCAGGTCCCAGCGCTCGCGCATCGCCTTGCAGAGCTTCTCGACCAGCGTGGTCTTGCCCGAGCCGACCGGGCCGCCGACCCCGACCCGCAGTGGAGGCAGCCGCTTGGTGCGACCGGCGATGTGGTGCAGGCGTGAGGTTGCGTTGACGCTCATGGTGGGGGCTGGGCTTCGGTGGGAGTCAGGACCGGAACAAGCGCGAGTATTGCGACTCGTGACGGGCGGAGTGGATGGCCAGCAGCGGCGTGAAGGCCTGGCGCTGCGCGTCGGGCGTGGCCAAGGCCTGCTCGACCAGCCCCGGCAGGTCGGCCACCAGGGCCGCGAGCATCTGCCGCGCCGCCGCCTGGCCCAGTGGTACCGCCTTGATGGCGGCCTGCGACATGGCCTCGCACCAGGCAAAGGCAAACGCCAGCAGGGCCTCGCGCTCGCCGGCATCGGCCAGCGCCGTGCCGAGCGCAAAGGCGACCGGCCATGCCGGCGCCGGAACCAGTGCCGCCAGCGTTGCCAGCCGGGCATCGCCGGCCTGCGGGCCCTGGCGGTGCCACTCCAGCAGCGAGCGGCCCATCTGCTCGGTCTGCAGGCGGAACTCCGCGCTCTCGCGCGTGGCCAGCGCCCAGGCGTTCAGCTCGGCAATCCGGGGCGCGTCATGCTGCCGCCAGGCGAGGTGGGCCGCATGCAGCAGCGGCAGTTCGGACCGCGCCAGCACCAGCGTGGCCTGCTCGCGCAGCCAGGTGGTGGCACTGCCGCGGTCGTGGACAAGACCCGCATCGACCGCGGCCTCCAGGCCTTCGGAATAGCTGAAGCCACCCACCGGCAGGGCCGGGGATGCCAGCCACATCAGCTGAAGCAGCGCGTTGGCGTCAGCGGTGGACGTGGCCATGCCCGTGGTCGTGGTCGTGGTCGTGGTCGTGGTCGTGGTCGTGGTCGTGGTCGTGGTGGGCGTGACCATGATCATGATCGTGATCGTGGCCATGATGGTGATCGTGATCGTGATCGTGGCCATGGCTGTGTCCGCCGGCGGCATAGGCACCCCCTTCGGGCTCGAAGGGCTGCGCGACTTCGGCCACGTCCAGGTGCATGCGGCGCATCAGGTCGGCGAGCACCGGATCGGGTTCGATCTTCAGGTGGTCGGCTTGGACCTCGACGGCGACATGACGGTTGCCCAGGTGATAGGCCGCACGGGCGATGTCGGTCGGCTGGCCGTGTGCGGGGCAGGGCGTGATGCGCAGCACGGCCTGAGGTGCGGCGACGACCTTCACCAGCGACCCGTCTTCGGCCACCAGCACGTCCCCACCGCGCAGCACCGTGCCGCGAGGCGTGAACACCGCCAGCGCACGGCCCTGGTCGTCGGTCGCGTCGAAGCGGCTCTTCTGCCGCTGGTCCCAGTCCAGCGCCAGCGTGGCCGCCCGCTTGAGCAGCACGGCCGCCAAACCGCGGCCTTGGGGGATGTGTTTGTTCAGGGTCAGCATGGCTTGTGACGCGGTCGGCAGACGTTTAGTATTACAGACGTTATAACGGAGTTGACCATGACCGCACTCAAGCTCACCCAGATCGGCAACTCCGTCGGCGTCATCCTGCCCAAGGAGATCCTGGCCCGGCTGAAGCTCGAAAAAGGCGACACGGTGTTCGTCACCGACTCGGTCGACGGCGTTCGGCTGACGCCGTTCGACCCGGAGACCGAGGCGCAGCTTTCGATCGGGCGTCAAATCATGAAGGATCGCCGGGCCGTTCTTCGCGAGCTGGCCAAATGAGCAGCAACCAGTCGTGGGTCTGGCTCAGCGCGCAGGTGCTGCTGGCCGTCCATGACGAACAGCTTTCCGAACACGGGGGCGCGCCCGGCACCCGCGACGAGAGCCTGTTTCACTCGGCCATGGCCCGGCCCCTGAACCTGGCGGCCTACGGCACGCCTGATGCAGCCGACCTTGCCGCCAGCTACGGCTTCGGCCTGGCGCGGAACCATGCCTTCGTCGACGGCAACAAGCGCACCGCCTTTGTTGCCGTCGAGTTGTTTCTGGCTCTCAACGGCCACCGCCTCGACGCCTCAGACAGCGACTGCGTGATTGCGATGCTCGCTCTCGCCGCCGGCACCTTGAGCGAAGCCGAGTTCGCCGACTGGCTGCGCCGGCACCTGCAGCCGCGCTGAAGGTGACCGCCGTCGGGCCGACCCGTCTGCGCCTGCTGGGCGAGCCGGCCTGGGCCGGGGCCGACACGGCCTGGCAGCCTCTGGCGGGCAAGGACGCGCTGCTGCTCGCCCGGCTGGCGCTCGACGGCCCGCAGCCACGGGCCGAGATGGCCGCCTGGCTGTGGCCGCAGGTGCCACCCCCACGGGCCAACGCCAACCTGCGCCAGCGTCTGTTCCGGCTGCGCCAGGCCGGCGCCGAACTGGTCCGCGAAGACGCCGCCACGCTGCATCTCGCGGCCGGCATCGCTTGCGACACGCTGGCGCTGGCCGACAACGCCGCGGGCGTCCCCGACGAGCTTGCCGACGGCAGGCTGCCGGCGCTCCTGCAGACCGTGACCCTGGAGCCGGACTCGCGACGGTCGGCCGACCTACTCGACTGGCTCGACCGCGCGCGGCAGGTCTGCGCCGCGCAGGCGCTCGACCGTCTGGCCCGCCGCGCCTGGCGCGACCTGGGCGAAGGCAGCCTTGCTGCCGCTCTGCACGGTGCCGAACGGCTGCTGCTGCTGGAACCCCTGCGCGAGCACAGCTGGCGGCTGCTGATGCGGGTGCACCACCAGCGCGGTGACCGCGCGGCGGCGATCAACGCGTTCGAGCGCTGCGAGCGGTTGCTGCGTGAGGAACTGGGCGTGCGCCCGGCCCCCGAAACCCTGGCCCTGCTGGACGACTGCGAGGCGCTGGCGACGACACCTGGCAAGGGCCAGGCCCTGGCAGGCCCGCTGCCACCCGCGCTGCTGCGGCCACCGCGGCTCGTCGGCCGCGACGGCGCGCTGGCACGCATGGCCGCGGCCTGGCAGGCCGGGCGGCCCTTTGCCGTTGTCGGCGATTCCGGGCTGGGCAAGAGCCGGCTCCTGGCTGACTTTGCGGAGCAGCGGCCCACCGTGCTGCGGCTCGCGGCGCGACCCGGCGACGAGTCGCTGGCCTACGGCGTCGTGGCACGCCTTCTGCGCCAGGCCATGGTGTCGCGGTCGGCCACGCCGGAGCAGTTGCTGGCCGCGTTGCCGGACCCGGGCACTCGCGCCGAACTGACCCGCCTTCTGCCAGAACTGGGGCCGGCCCCTGCCGCACACGGCCAGCCGGTGCTGCTGAATGCGGCGCTGGAGATGGCTCTGGCGGCGCTTGCAGCGAGCGGACTGGAAGGCCTGCTGGTCGACGACCTGCACCACGCCGACGAGGCCAGCCGCGAGTTGATCTGGCGCCAGACCGCTGCCAGCGGCCCGCTGCGCTGGGGCCTGGCCAGCCGCCCGGAACGATTGCCCGCGCCCGCCATGCCGCCGAACCCGCGCCTGGAGTGGCTGACCCTCGACCCGTTGAGCGATGCCGACGCTGCCACCTTGCTGGCGAGCCTGGGGCCCCTGCCCGGCTGGCCGGGGTCGCCCGACGCGGCACCGTCCATACAGGCCTTGCAGACGCGGCTGGTGCAGCACTGCGTCGGCAACCCGCTGTTCCTGCTCGAAACGCTCAAGCTGCTGGCCCTGCAGCCTGCACTCGCCGAGTCCACGCGCTGGCCCGTACCGTCCAGCGTGCAGGCGGTCCTGGACCGGCGCCTGGAGTGCCTGTCGGCGACGGGGCTGGCCCTCGCGCGGCTGACCGCCATCGCGCCCGGCGAGTTGCCGCGCGATGCGATCGGAAGCTGCCTGGACCGCGGGCCGGAAGCCTTGCTGGCCGCTCTTGGCGAGTTGCACGGCGCCCAGCTGCTGACGGCCGGCAGCGGCATGCACGACGTGGTGCGGGATGCCGTGCTTGCCCGGTGGCCGGCACCGATGCGCTCGCCGCTGCATGCGCGGCTGGCCCACGCGCTGGACGCCTGCGGCGGACCGGCTGCGGCAGTGGCACGCCATGCGCTGCTGGGCGGCGACGACGCTCTGGCGGCCAACGCCAGTCTGCGTGCTGCGGCACAGGCACGCCAGCTGGGGCGCAGTGCGGAACGTCTGGCCCTGCTGCGTCAGGCTGCCGACGCCTGGGACCGGGCCGGCGACGGCGATTCGGCCTTGCAGGCACGGCTTGAGGCCATCGAGCCGGTGCTCGCTGTCGACGGACTGGAGGCGGCGTTGACGGCCTGTGACGGGCTCGCGGCCCAGGCGGGCAACCGCCCGAAGTGGGCGGGCGCGGTGGCGCTGGTGCGAGCCGAGGTGTCGCTGAACGGCTACCGCCCCGAAGAAGCCGAGGCCGCCGCCCGACAGGCCTTGCTCTGGCAACTGCCGGGGGCCGACCCGGCGAACGACGACACCCTCCGGGCCCACCTGCTGCTGGCCGCCGCGCTGGCCCTGCGGGCTCAGTTCGAGCAAGCCCTGAGCGTCGCCACGCCGTGGCTCGACGCCTTGCGTCAGGTCAGCGATCCCCTGCGGGCGGCCACGCTGTGGAGCCAGTGGGCGCTGGTGCAGCACGCCGCCGGCCGCCTTCGGCCTTGCCTGGAAGCCCTGCAGCAGCAGCGTCTGTGGGCACGGCAGGCCGCCGACGTGGCGGCCGAGGCCCAGGCCTTGTCCAGCCTGTCCGGCCTGCAGCTCGCGCTTGGCGACCCTGAGCAGAGCATCGCGATGGCCCGACAGGCCGGCGACCTGCACCGGCGAATGGGCGAAGAACACTCGGCCCTGCTGGCCGACGTGAACCTGGTCATCGCACTGATCGGATGCGACCGCTTGCTCGAAGCCGAGGGGGTTCTCCTGCGGCTGGGCCAACTGTCGGCCCGGCCGGCGCAAGCCCCGGACAGTCAGCTCGCCTGGATCGTGCCCGAGCTGCAGGCCGAATGGCACCTGCGCCTGAACCGGCCCGAAGCCGCCCTGGCCTGCGTGGCCACCGAGGCGCCGGTCGAGGCGGCGCTGACCCGGCGCCTGAACCGCGGTCTGATCCGGGCGATGGCTTTGCAGGTCATGGGTGACACCGACCGGGCCGTCGCCGCGTGGTGGGACCTGCAACATCTGGCGGGTGGCACGGCCTCGGGCCTGCCGCCAGACGTCGTCATGCCGCGAGCCGGCGTGCAGCTGCGGGCCCTGGCGCTGGCCAGCGTGGTGTTGCCCGCGACGGCGGCTCGGCGCCAGCTCGACCTGCTGCTGGGTGTTGCCGAAAGTGCCTCGGCACCGGCCTCATCGGCCCTGGTGCGTCTGCGCCGGGCCGCCGTGGCGCTGCGGGCCGGCGATGCGGTCACGGCTTTGGCCGACGTCCGCTGGCTGCTCGCCCAGCGTGACGCGGTTCGCCACCTGTACGTCTCGACGGCCGAGGTGCTGAGCCTGGCCCACCACGTTGCCCACGCCCTTGGCAAGCGCACGATGGCCGCGCAGGTCAAGGCCGCGGCGCAGCGCTGGTGGAGCGGCGAGGTGTCGCCACAGTTGCCGGCCGACGGGGCCCCGGGCTGGTGCCGCCACCCGGCCCACGCCGGACTGTTCGCAGCGTTCAGCTCGGGCGACGGCGTTGCCACGCCACCGCGGGCACCACCGCCGCCAGGCCGGCAAGCATCAGCAGCATCGCGGCCGGCTCGGGGATGACCGGCGACACCGGGATGATCAGACCGGTTTCGTCGATGCGCACGCCCAGGCCACCCGGTGGCATGGCGCCGCCGATCAGGCCGATCGAGGCCAGCGTCAGCGTGCTGTGCGCATTGCCCGCGTTGAAAGCGGTGTTGGACACGACCATCGTGATGGCGCCACCCAGTGCGCCTTCGTGGCGTGCGGTGAAGCTCTGCACGAAGCCGCCGTACAGGCTCTGGTCGCCGATGAAGATGTAGTCCAGGCCGCCGGGCACGGGTCCATAGGTGACGGTCAACGCGCTCTGGTGATTCACGATGATGACGTTGGATGGATCCAGTCCGGCGACGTAGCGCGTGCTGGCCGACGACAGGCTGCTGGATCCCACGGTCAGGCTTCCGACGAGCTCGAAGTTGAAGTCCAGCTCCATCTCCATCGCATCGGCCGGTGCGACCGGCAGGTTGCGGCCGATGTCCCACAGCGAATAGGTCGATGTGCTGCCGGCACTGGACTGGAAGGCCGTCTGCGGCCCGGCCCCGGCGCCATTGGCGAAAGCGGACACCTGGACCCGCGACGCACGCGCGGACGCCTGGCCGAAGCTGGCGGAGACCTCGACGTCCACGCTGCTTGTCTGCTCGTCGCTGCCGATCAGGTTCTGCGCCGCAAGTGCCGTGATGTTGCCGGCGTGCACCGGAAGGGCACCCAGGAGCAGGCAAGGCAGCAGCACCGAGGATGCCCGCCACAGCGACTTCAGGATCGGGGTGCGGCGCGACGGGACGTTGGGGGCATCGTGCATGGCAGGCTCGCGGTGTCGGTAGGGCCCAGGGGCCGATATCCGACAGCTTGAGCCCGGGCCGTTACTGGCGCGTCACGCCCGCGAAAGTCAGAACAGGAAGTACCGCTGCGCCAGCGGCAGCACCGTCGCCGGGTCGCAGGTCAGCAACTCGCCATTGGCCCGCACGGAGTAGGTCTGCGGATCGATCTCCATCGTCGGCAGCCAGCTGTTGTGGACCATGTCGGTCTTCCTGACGGTGCGGCAGCCGCGGACCGCGGACAGCTTCTTCTGCAAACCGAGCTGTCGTCCGATGCCGGCGTCGAGCGCGCTGTGGCTGACGAAGCTGAGCGACGTGGCCTGCAGCGTGCGGCCGAAGCTCCCGAACATCGGCCGCATGTGCACCGGCTGCGGTGTCGGGATGCTGGCGTTGGCGTCGCCCATCTGCGCCGCGGCGATGAAGCCGCCCTTCAGCACCAGGCTGGGCTTGACACCGAAGAACGCCGGCCGCCACAGCACGATGTCGGCCCACTTGCCGACCTCGAGGCTGCCGACCTCGTGTGCGATGCCGTTGGCCAGCGCCGGGTTGATCGTGTACTTCGCGATGTAGCGCTTGACGCGGAAGTTGTCGTTCCGGGCCGAGTCCTGGGGCAGCGTGCCGCGCTGGCCCTTCATCTTGTGCGCGGTCTGCCAGGTGCGGATGATGACCTCGCCGACACGGCCCATGGCCTGGCTGTCGCTGCTCATCATGCTGACCGCGCCGAGGTCGTGCAGCACGTCCTCGGCGGCGATGGTCTCGCGGCGGATCCGGCTTTCGGCGAAGGCCAGGTCTTCGGCGATCGCCGCGTCGAGGTGGTGGCAGACCATCAGCATGTCCAGGTGCTCGTCGACGGTGTTCACCGTGTACGGCATGGTCGGGTTGGTGCTGCTGGGCAGGAAGTTGGCCTCGCCGACGACACGCATGATGTCGGGCGCGTGGCCGCCGCCGGCGCCTTCGGTGTGGAAGGCGCAGAGCGTGCGGCCGCGGGTGGCGGCGATGGTGTCCTCGACGAATCCGCTCTCGTTCAAGGTGTCGGAGTGGATGGAGACCTGGGTGTCGGTGACCTCGGCCATGGTCAGGCAGTTGTCGATCGCCGCCGGCGTGGTGCCCCAGTCCTCGTGCAGCTTCAGGCCGATCGCGCCGGCGGCGATCTGCTGGCTCAGCGCCTCGGGCCGGGTTGCGTTGCCCTTGCCCATGAAGCCCAGGTTCATCGGGAAGGCCTCGGCCGCCATCAGCATCCGGTGCATGTTCTCCGGGCCAGGCGTGCAGGTCGTGGCAAAGGTGCCGGTGGCCGGCCCGGTGCCGCCACCGAGCATGGTCGTGATGCCCGAGGCCAGCGCCTCGTCGATCTGCTGCGGACAGATGAAGTGGATGTGGCTGTCGATGCCGCCCGCGGTGACGATCATGCCCTCGCCGGCGATGATCTCGGTGCCCGGGCCGATGACGATGTCCACGCCCGGCTGGACGTCGGGGTTGCCGGCCTTGCCGATGGCGGCGATGCGGCAGCCCTTGATCGCGATGTCGGCCTTGACGATGCCCCAGTGTTCGACGATCAGCGCATTCGTGATCACGCAGTCCGGTGCCTCGTGCGGGCCCGGGCCGTTGACGACCTGGCTCTGGCCCATGCCGTCGCGGATCGTCTTGCCGCCGCCGAACTTGACTTCCTCCCCGTAACCGCCGGCGCGCAGCGTCATGTCCTGCTCGACCTCGATCACGAGGCCGGTGTCGGCCAGGCGCACGCGGTCGCCGACCGTCGGGCCGTACATCTCGGCGTAGGCACGCCGTCCGATTTCGGCCATGGTCACAGGCTCCCGTTGACGAGACCGCGGAAGCCCCAGGCCTGGCGGGCACCGGCGTAGTCCACCAGCGTCACCGTGCGCTCCTGCCCGGGCTCGAACCGAACTGCCGTGCCACTGGCGATGTTCAGCCGCATGCCACGCGCGGCTTGCCGGTCGAACAGCAGCGCGGCGTTGGTCTCGGCAAAGTGATAGTGCGAGCCGACCTGGATCGGCCGCTCGCCGCTGTTGGCGACCGTCATCGACAGCCGGCGCCGTCCGGGGTTGAGGGGGTGGTCGTCCAGGGACTCGTCGATCAGCAGCTCACCAGGGATCATGTCAGTGCACTTCAGGTTGGGGGTGCTCGATGCCGTGCGCCGGGAGGCGGCATGACAGCGCTTTCACGCAATGGGTTGGTGCACGGTCACCAACTTGGTGCCGTCGGGGAAAGTGGCCTCGATCTGGATTTCGGTCACGATCTCCGGCACACCGTCCATCACGTCGGCACGGGTGAGCACGGTCTTGCCTTCGCCCATCAGCTGGGCCACCGTCTTGCCGTCGCGCGCGCCCTCCAGCATGGCGGCACTGATCAGGGCGATGGACTCCGGGACGTTGAGCTTCAGGCCGCGGGCCTTGCGGCGCTCGGCCAGCAGGGCCGCCGTGAAGAGCATCAGCTTGTCTTTTTCGCGCGGGGTCAGGTCCATCGGCGGGTGCGGTTGAGGTTGGCGGGGCCAGGGTGGCACGGCGATTGCAAACCACGTGCCGTCGATGGTCAATCGGCTCCGAACCCGGGGCCACCAACACGAGGGGAACCCGTTCGATGAAGCGCCGCGATCTCATTGCCACCCTGCCCGCTGCCGCCGCAGCCACCAGCCTGGGCGGCCTGACCTCCCTTTCCGCCTGGGCCCAGCAAGGCCCGATCAAGGTCGGCGTCCTGCACTCGCTGTCCGGCACGATGGCGATCTCCGAGACCGTGCTCAAGGACACCGTGCTGATGGCGATCGACGAGGTCAACGCCAAGGGCGGCGTGCTCGGCCGCAAGCTCGAGGCGGTGGTCGTCGACCCGGCCAGCAACTGGCCGCTGTTCGCCGAGAAGGCCAAGCAGCTGATCAGCCAGGACAAGGTCGCCGCCGTGTTCGGCTGCTGGACCAGCGTCAGCCGCAAGAGCGTGCTGCCGGTCTTCGAGCAGAGCAATGCGCTGCTGTTCTACCCGGTGCAGTACGAGGGCGAAGAGCTGTCGGCCAACGTCTTCTACACCGGTGCCGCGCCCAACCAGCAGGCCATTCCCGCCGTCGAATACCTGATGAGCAAGGACGGCGGCTCAGCCAAGCGCTGGGTGCTGCTCGGCACCGACTACGTCTACCCGCGCACGACCAACAAGATCCTGCGTGCCTTCCTGAAGGCCAAGGGCGTGGCCGACGCCGACATCATGGAGGAATACACCCCGTTCGGGCATTCCGACTACCAGACCATCATCGCCAAGATCAAGAGGTTCGCCGGCGAGGGCAAGAAGACCGCCGTCGTCTCGACGATCAACGGCGACTCCAACGTGCCCTTCTACAAGGAGCTGGGCAACCAGGGCCTGAAGGCCACCGACGTGCCGGTGGTGGCGTTCTCGGTCGGCGAGGAAGAGCTTCGCGGCGTCGACACCAAGCCGCTGGTCGGCCACCTGGCGGCGTGGAACTACTTCATGTCGATCAAGAACCCGGCCAACGACGAGTTCATCAAGAAGTGGTCGGCCTACGCCAAGGCCAAGGGCGTCGCCGGCCACAAGGACAGGCCGCTGACCAACGATCCGATGGAAGCCACCTACATCGGCTTCAACATGTGGGTCCAGGCGGTCGCCAAGGCCAAGAGCACCGACGTCGACAAGGTGCGTACCGCGATGTACGGCCAGACCTTCAAGGCGCCGTCGGGCATCACGAGCACGATGGACCCGAAGAACCACCACCTGCACAAGAGCGTGTTCATCGGCGAGATCAAGGCCGATGGCCAGTTCAACGTGGTCTGGAAGACTCCCGGTCCGGTGGTGGCCGACCCCTGGAGCGACTACATCGCCGAGAACAAGGGCAAGAAGAACGAGCCCGTGATGGCGGCGAAGAAGTAAACCGCGGTCAACTCGACCCGTGTTCCGCTGCTTCTCCCTCCCACGCCTGCGGGCGTGGGCAGGGCCGCGGGCTTCTGCTCAGGGCTTTGCCCGGACCTGGGCCTGGGCCTGTGCCTGGGCTTTTGTTCTGGCGCTCGCCTCGCTGCTGCTCGCCCTGACGTCCGGCCCTGCCCATGCGCTGCCGGCCGAACTGGCGGCGCGCATCGCTGCGGGCGATAGCGACTCCCGGCTCGCCGCGCTGGCCGAGGCGGTGCAGCGGCGTGACGCGAGCCTGCAGCCCTTTCTGAAGGCCCTGCTCGCCGACGAGGTGAAGCTCGCCGGCGGCCGGGCCTACCTGGTGCAGGGCGACACGGTGCGCGACGCCAGCAGCGGTGCTGCGGTCGCGGCACTGCCCGAAGGTGCCGAGGACGTCGTCAACAACAACCGGATGCGCCGCGAGTTCGAGGCGGCGCTGGCGGCGATGAAGCTGTTCTCGGCGGACCGCCGCGAACGCGCCGCAGCCATCGTCGAGCTGAAGGACGGCACCGACGAAGCCAAGCTGCCGCTGATCGAAGCCGCCGAGGCTCAAGAGAAGGACCCCGAGCTGCGGACCCAGATCGCGCTGCTGAAGGCGGGTGTGCTGGTCTCGGCCAGCGACCGCGGCAAGCGACTGGCGGCGGCTGCCCTGCTGACCGGCAGCCCGCAACCTGCAACCCGCGCCTTGCTGCTGGAACGCCTGGCCCCGGGCGCCGAAACCGATCCCGAGGTTCGCGCCGCGCTGCAGGCCGCCCTGGCCACGGTCGAACAACGCCTGGCCTGGGGCGACCGTGCCGGCGTGCTGTTCTCGGGCATCAGCCTGGGCTCGATCCTGCTGCTGGTGGCGCTGGGGCTGGCCATCACCTATGGCCTGATGGGCGTCATCAACATGGCGCATGGCGAGCTGATGATGATCGGCGCCTATGCGACCTATGTCGTGCAGAACCTGTTTCGCACGCACTGGCCGGGCGCCTTCGACGCCTACCTGGTGGCCGCCATTCCGGTGAGCTTCCTGGCCGCGGCGCTGGTCGGCGCGGCGATGGAGCGCAGCGTGATCCGCTGGCTCTACGGCCGGCCGCTCGAGACCCTGCTCGCGACCTGGGGCATCAGCCTGATCCTGATGCAGTCGGTGCGCTCGTTGTTCGGGGCCCAGAACGTGGCGGTCGAGAACCCGTCGTGGCTGTCGGGCGGGCTGGCCGTGCTGCCCAACCTGACCCTGCCCTACAACCGGCTCGCGATCCTGGTGTTCGCCGCGCTGGTGCTGGCCGGCATGGCGCTGTTGATCGCCAGGACGCGGCTCGGCCTCTTTGTCCGCGGCGTGACGCAGAACCGGCAGATGGCGGCCTGCGTCGGCGTGCCGACGGCACGGGTGGACACGCTGGCCTTTGCGCTCGGATCGGGCATCGCCGGTCTGGCCGGCTGCGCGCTCAGCCAGGTCGGCAACGTCGGGCCCGATCTGGGCCAGGGCTACATCGTCGATGCCTTCATGGTCGTCGTGCTCGGCGGTGTCGGCCAGCTCGCGGGCACCGTGTATGCCGCGCTCGGTCTGGGCGTGATCGGCAAGCTGCTCGAAGGCTGGCAAGGTGCCGTGCTCGCCAAGATCATCGTGCTGGTGATGATCGTGGCCTTCATCCAGAAGCGGCCGCAGGGCCTGTTTGCGCTCAAGGGCCGGAACGTCGAAGCATGACCGTGCCCGCATCGCCTGTGCCGCCAGACGCGACACCGCTGGACCTGACGCCGTTGCACCCGCGCCTGCTGCCCCGGGAGGGCTGGCTCGCGGTGGCGGTCTTCGTGCTGCTGCTCGTGGTCGCGATCCCGTTGGCCCACCTGGTGGTGCCCGAGGGCAGCGCCCTGCACTTCGGCGGTTTTGCCGTCGGCCTGCTCGGCAAGCTCCTGTGCTTTGCGATCTGCGCGCTGGCGATGGACCTGGTCTGGGGCTACGCCGGCATCCTGTCCCTTGGCCACGGCCTGTTCTTTGCGCTCGGTGGCTACGCGATGGGCATGTACCTGATGCGCCAGATCGGCAGCGACGGCCAGTACCGGCTGCCGATGCCGGACTTCATGGTCTTCCTGAACTGGAAGGAGTTCCCGTGGCACTGGGCGCTGTCGGACAGCTTCGTCGCGCAGATGCTGCTGGTGGTGCTGGTGCCCGGGCTGCTGGCTTTCGTGTTCGGGTACTTCGCGTTCCGCTCGCGCATCAAGGGCGTCTACTTCTCGATCATCACCCAGGCGCTCACGTTCGCCGCGATGCTGCTGTTCTTCCGCAACGAGACCGGCTTCGGCGGCAACAACGGCTTCACGGACTTCAAGCGCATCCTCGGCATTCCGCTCAACACGCCCGGCATGCGGGTGTTCCTGTGCGTGTTGTCGGGCCTGGTGCTGCTGGGCCTGTTCCTGATGTCGCGCGCGCTGGTGCAAAGCCGCTACGGCCGGATCCTGCAGGCGATTCGCGACGCCGAGAGCCGGACCATGTTCAGCGGCTATGACCCGGTCGCGGCCAAGCTCTTCGTCTGGACGCTGTCGGCCATGATGTGCGGCATCGCTGGCGCGCTGTACGTGCCGCAGGTCGGCATCGTCAACCCCAGCGAGATGAGCCCGGCGGCGAGCATCGAGATGGCGATCTGGGCCGCCGTCGGTGGCCGCGGCACGCTGATCGGGCCGATCGTCGGTGCGTTGTTCGTCAACGGCACGAAGAGCGTGTTCACGGTCGCGTTCCCCGAGTTCTGGCTGTTCTTCCTCGGCGCGCTGTTCATCGCCGTGACGCTGTTCCTGCCCCAGGGGCTGGTCGGCCTGGCGCGCCTGGTCTGGACCCGGCTGCGGCGGGGTCGGGCATGACACCCGATCTGCTCAGCGCTGGCGCCCAGCGCCACGCCGCCGCGCTGGCACGGGCCGCGGCATCGGGCACGGGTGGCTCCGGCGGGCGCAGCGCGAGCTACGGCCGCCTGCTCGGTGCGGAGGTGGACTTCACGCACGGCGTGGCGCTCTACCTGGACGAGCTGACCGTCAGCTTCGACGGCTTCAAGGCGCTGAACGCGCTGAGCCTCAGCCTGGACGTGGGCGAGCTGCGCTGCGTGATCGGGCCCAACGGCGCCGGCAAGACCACGCTGATGGACTGCATCACCGGCAAGACACGCCCGGACAGCGGGCGCGCCAGCTTCGGCAGCACGCTGGATCTGCTGCGCATGAGCGAGGCGCAGATCGCGACCGTCGGCATCGGCCGCAAGTTCCAGAAGCCCACCGTCTATGAGCGGCTGACCGTGCTCGAGAACCTCGAGCTGTCGCTCGCCGGCGACCGCCGCGTGCGCCACCTGTTGCGCGCCCGGCTTGACGGGGCACAAGCGGCCCGGCTGGACGAGCTGATGACGCTGATCCAGCTCCGCACCGAGGCCCACCGCAGCGCCGGGCTGCTGAGCCATGGCCAGAAGCAGTGGCTCGAGATCGGCATGCTGCTGGCCCAGGACCCCAAGCTGCTGCTGCTGGACGAACCGGTGGCCGGCATGACCGACGACGAGACCGCCCGCACCGCCGAGCTGCTGCTGGGCCTGGCGGGCCGGCACACGCTGATGGTCGTCGAGCACGACATGCACTTCGTGGCGACGCTGGCGGCCGGCCACCGCAAGGTCACCGTGCTGCACGAGGGCCGCGTGCTCGCCGAGGGGCCCTTGGCCCAGGTTCAGGCCGACGAACGCGTGGTGGAGGTCTACCTTGGCCGCTGAGTTGGACGCTGGACCCGCCGGCGACGCCGTGCTGAAGGTCCAGGACCTGCAGCAGTTCTATGGCGGCTCGCACATCCTGCGCGGCGTCTCGTTCGAGGCCCGGCTGGGCGAGGTGACGGTCGTGCTCGGCCGCAACGGCGTCGGCAAGACGACGCTGCTGAAGAGCCTGATGGGCGTGGTCCCGGTGCGCGAAGGATCGGTGCGCCTGGCCGGGGCCGGCGTGACCCGGGCAACACCGTTCGACCGCGTGCGCGCCGGCATGGGCTACGTGCCGCAAGGCCGCGAGATCTTCGGCCGCCTGACCGTGGCCGAAAACCTGAAGATGGGCCTGGCCAGCCGGCCCGGCGGCACGCCGCTGCCCGGCGAGCTGTTCGAGATGTTCCCGGTCCTGAAGGAGATGCTGCAGCGCCGCGGCGGCGATCTCTCCGGCGGCCAGCAGCAGCAACTGGCCATCGCCCGCGCGCTGGCGCCAGGGCCGAAGCTGCTGCTGCTCGACGAGCCGACCGAGGGCATCCAGCCGAGCATCATCAAGGAGATCGGCCGCACGATCCGGCGCCTGGCCGAACGGCGCACGATGGCCATCGTGCTCGTCGAGCAGTACTTCGACTTCGCGGCTGAGTTGGCCGACCAGTACCTGGTGATGGAGCGTGGCGCGGTGGTGATGCGCGGCCGCGGCGCCGACATGGCGGCCGACGGCGTCAAGGCGCGGATGTCGATCTGAACCGTTCGCCTGGACCGGGCGGTCCATGGCCGACAATCCGCCCCGTGAAGCAGGCCAGACCGCCGCTGGTGCGATCGCCGAAAGGCGGCACTGGAGGAAGGTCCGGACTGCACAGGACGGCGTAGCAGCTAACGGCTGTCCACCGCGAGGTGAGGATCAGAGCAACAGAGACGAGTCGAGCCGGATGCCCCACTTGGGTGCTCTGCGAGGCGGCGGCGCAAGCCGACGGCCTGGGCCTTGGCCCAGGCTCGGGCGCAAGCCCGAACCGAGCAGCCACCCGAGCCGGGGCTGTGCCCCGGCTCGGGTGAAACGGGCAATCTCTACGCGCAGCAACACCAAATAGGCCGGCGCTGATGTGGCTCCGCGGAGCCGGCGGGTAGGTGGCACCGAGCCGGGTGGGCGACCCCCGGCCCAGAGGAATGGCGGTCACGGCCGCGGCGTCGCAAGGCGTCGCGGCTGCACAGAATCCGGCCTATCGGCCTGCTTCACACTTTTTCCTGGGCGACGGCCCTGAGCAGTTCGTCCTGCATCTGCTGCTGCAAGGCCGCGGCCAGCGCGCGGCGGTCGGCGTGGCGGGTGCCCTGCGGCGACAGCAGGCTTACATGCACGGCCAGCCGGGGCGCCGAGGCCACACGCCAGATCGCCTGCAGCAGCGTGGTCTCGCCCAGCCAGGTCGGCACCGCGCTGAACGGCCCGTCGGCGTCGTCGTAGCGCAGCAGCACCGGCTGCACCGGCGTGCCGGTGGCGATGGCGGCCTGCAGCAGATTGGCGTGGAACGGCAGCAACTCGCGGCCCAGTCCGGTCGTGCCTTCGGGGAAGACGCCGATGGTGTCGCCCGCCTCCAGCGCGGCAGCGATGCTGTGGACCACGCGCAACGCGTCGCGCTTTCGCTCGCGTTCGATGAACAGCGTGCCGGCATTGCGGATCAGCGCCCCGAGCACCGGCCAGGACAGCACGTCGGCCTTGGAAACAAAGCGCACCTGCGGCGCCGCGGCGTGGATGGCTGCAATGTCGATGAACGAGACATGGTTGGCCACCACCAGCGTCGCCCCCGGGCGAGGCGTGCCGCTGACATGCAGGCTCAGCCCGACGTGGCGCAGCAGCGCGGCCGACCAGCGGCCGATGTGGGCCTGGCGCTCGGCCGCGTTCAGGTGCGGGAAGCGGCGCATGATCCACAGCCCGTGCAGCACGTGCAGCGAGGCGCGCGCCAGGCGCGCGGCGGCGACCAGGTGGCGCATCAGGCCGCGGGCGGTGTGGCGGCCGGCGCCTGGTAGGCGAGCGTGCCGGCCACCAGTGTGGCGTGCACGCGGCCCGTCAGTGCCATGCCGGTCGCGGCAAACGCAAACGGCGTGTGCTTGCCCTGGCTCGCCAGCGCCGCCGGCTCGACGGCCCAGGCCGCATCGGGGTCGAACAGGCAGAGGTCGGCGACCCCGCCTTCGACGATGCGGCCGGCGCTGGCCGCCAAGGATTGCAACGCCCCGCCCAGCACCTGGGCCGGATTCAGCGTGACGCGGGCCAGCGTCTGGGGCAGCGTCAGACCGGCGTCCTGGCCCCAGCGCAAGGCCAGGCCGAGCAGCAGCTCCAGGCCCGTGGCACCGGGTTCGGCCTCGCCGAACGGCAGGGCCTTCATGTCGTCGGCGACGGGGTTGTGGTCCGACACCAGCGCGTCGATCGTGCCATCGGCCAGGCCGGCGCGCAGTGCGGCGCGGTCGGCGCCCTGTCGCAGCGGCGGTGTCAGGCGCATGTCGGCATTGAAGTAGCCGATGTCGACATCCGTCAGGTGCAGCGAGTTGATGCTGACATCGGCCGTCACCGGCAGGCCCTCGGCCTTGGCGGCACGAACCAGGGCCACCCCGGCGGCACTCGACAGCCGGCACAGGTGCACGCGGGCCCCGGTCACGCGCACCAGTTCGAACAGGGTGTGCAGCGCCACGGTCTCGGCCATCACCGGCACGCCCGACAGGCCGAGCCGTGTCGCCATCGCCCCCTGGGCCGCCACGCCGCTGCCGAGGAAGGCATCGTGCGGTCGCAACCAGACCGTGAGGCCCAGCGTGGACGCGTACTGCAGCGCGCGGTACAGGACCTGGGTGTCGCGCACCGGCACGTCGGCCTGGGCAAATCCGATGCAGCCCGATTCGGTGAGCTCGGCCATCTCGGTCAGCGCCTCGCCGCGCAAGCCGCGAGTCAGCGCCCCCAGCGGGAACAAGCGGCAGCGCGAGATCTTGCGGGCCCGGAACTTCAGCATCTCCACCAGGCCCGGCTCGTCGAGCACCGGGTCGGTGTCGGGCGGGCAGACCAGGCTGGTGACGCCGCCGGCCGCCGCCGCCGCGAGCTCGCTCTCGAGCATGCCTTCGTGCTCCTGGCCGGGCTCGCGCAGCCGCGCCGCCAGGTCCACCAGGCCCGGTGCGACGACGAGCCCGGTGGCGTCGATGCGGCGCTCGGGATCGAAGTCGCGCAGCGTGCCCGGCGGCGCGATCGTGACAATGCGCTCGGCTGCGATGGCGATGTCGGCCAGGCCGTCGTGGCCCGAGGCCGGGTCGACCACCCGGCCACCGTGGATCAGGATCTTCATCGTGCCGAGTTCCCTGCGATCGTGCTCATCACCGCCATGCGCACCGCGATGCCGAAGGTCACCTGCGGCAGGATGACGCTGTGCGTGCCGTCGGCCACCGCCGACTCGATCTCGACCCCGCGGTTGATCGGCCCGGGGTGCATCACGATCGCGTCCGGCCGGGCCAGGGCGAGCTTCTCCGCCGTGAGGCCATAACGCTTGAAGTACTCGCCCGCCGACGGCAGCAGCGCGCCGTTCATGCGCTCGTTCTGCAGCCGCAGCATGATCACCACGTCGGCGTCCTTCAGGCCTTCGGCCATGTCGTTGCACACGCGCACGCCCATCGCCGCCAGATCGCCCGGCACCAGCGTCTTGGGGCCGACGGCGCGGATCTCGGGCACGCCCAGCGTGGCCAGCGCGTGGATGTCCGAACGCGCGACACGCGAGTGCACGATGTCGCCGACGATGGCCACCGTGAGCTGGGTGAAGTCGCGCTTGAAGTGGCGGATCGTGTACATGTCCAGCAGCGCCTGCGTCGGATGCGCATGGCGGCCGTCGCCGGCGTTGACGACGTGAACATGCGGCGCGACGTGCTGGGCGATCAGGTAGGGCGCGCCGCTCTCGGCGTGGCGCACGACGAACATGTCGGCATGCATCGCCGACAGGTTGGCGATGGTGTCGAGCAGGCTCTCGCCCTTGGCCGTGCTGCTGCGCGCGATGTCCAGGTTGATGACGTCGGCGGACAGCCGCTTGGCCGCGATCTCGAACGTGGTGCGCGTTCGCGTGCTGTTCTCGAAGAACAGGTTGAACACGCTCTTGCCACGCAGCAGCGGCACCTTCTTGACATCGCGGTCGTTGACCGCCAGGAAGGTACCGGCCGTATCCAGGATCTGCGTCAGCACCGCCTTGGGCAGACCCTCGATCGACAGCAGGTGGATCAGCTCGCCGTGGCTGTTGAGCTGGGGATTTCGGCGCGCGAGCATCAGGCGGAGCCCTCGACGGTGAAGCTGAAGCGGTCCGGCGCCGCGCCTTCGGCCCGGGCCAGCGACAGGCGCTGCGCGGCGGGCAGCAGCAGCCTGGCCGCGGCGAAGTCGGCCGCCACCGGCAGCTGGCGCCCACCGCGGTCCACCAGCACCGCCAGGCGCACGCTGGCCGGGCGACCGAAGTCATACAGCTCGTTGATCGCGGCGCGGATCGTGCGGCCGGTGTTCAGCACGTCGTCGATCAGCACCAGGTGGCGACCTTCGATGGCAAACGGCAGCTGCGTGCTGGCACCCGACGCGGCCAGGCCACGCTCGGCGAAGTCGTCGCGGTGCAGCGTGCTGCTGATGACGCCGTGGGTGCCGGGCCGCTGCAGATCGCGCTGCAGCCGCTCGGCCAGCCAGGCGCCGCCGCTCCAGATGCCGACCAGCGCCGGATCGGGCGCCGCCGCATCGGCCAGCAGGCCGCGCACGCCGTCGCGCAGCGTGGCGTAGAGCGCTTCGGCATCGAGTTGCAGGGTGCTCATTCTTGGGACTCGGGAAGTTCGGCAGCGGCAGCCTGCCGCGCGTGCATGTCGAGGTGTTGCTGCAGGATCAGGCAGGCGGCTGCGGCGTCGGCATCGCGGGCGCCGGAGGCCAGCGCCTCGGTGGTCGTGTAGCGCTCGTCGACCTCGGCCACCGGCAGCCGGAACCGGCCGTGCAACTGCCGCGCGAAGCGACGGGCGCGATCGGTATTCTGATGCGCCGCACCGTCGGGGTGGAACGGCACGCCGACCACCAGCGCATCGGGCTGCCACTCGGCAATCAGCGCGGCGACCGCGGCAAAGCGGGCATCCCCTTGGGCCGAGATCGTCCGCAGCGGCTGTGGCCCGGCGCCGAAGCGACTGCCGAAAGCGACACCCACGCGCTTGTCGCCAAAGTCGAACGCCAGGAACGAGCGGGCCGCCGATGCGGGCACCGCTGCCGGCTTCATGCGTGCCCCGCCTCCTGAGACAGCATGCGGGGGTCGAAGCCCAGCAGGCCGACGGCGCGGTCGTAGCGCTTTTCGATCGGGGTGTCGAAGATCACGGCCGGGTCGGCGTCGACGGTGAGCCAGCCGTTGCGCAGGATCTCGTCCTCGAGCTGCCCGGCGCCCCAGCCGCTGTAGCCCAGCGTGACGAGCAGCCGCTTGGGGCCGGCGCCGTTGGACAACGCCTCCAGTACGTCCTTGCTGGTGGTCATCTCGAGTCCGCCGGGCACCGACATCGTCGAGTTGTAGGGGCTGTCGCCCTCGCCTTGCTTCTCGTGCAGCACAAAGCCGCGTTCGGTCTGCATCGGGCCGCCGAAGAACACCGGCTGCTGGGCCAGTTCGGTACGGGTCAGGCTGAGCTCGACCTTCTCGAAGAGCTTGCCCAGCGGGATGTCGATGGGCTTGTTGATCACCAGGCCCAGCGCGCCGCGCTCGGTGTGCTCGCAGAGGTAGACCACGGTGCCGGCGAAGGTGTCGTCGGCCATGCCCGGCATCGCGATCAGGAACTGATTCGTCAGGTCGATGCGCGCGCTTGACGCGGAGGGGACCAATGGCATGCGTCGGATTTTAGGCTGCGTGCACACTCGCAAGCATGTCCACAAGTTCCCCAGGACCGGCACCCGGCCGGATCCTCGTCTGGCTGCGCCGCGATCTGCGCGCCGATGACCATGCCGCCTTGCACCATGCGCTGAGCGGCGCCCGGGACGTCTGGTGCGGATTCGTCTTCGACCGCGGCATCCTGGACGCGCTGCCACGTCGCGACCGCCGCGTCGCCTTCATCCGCGAAAGCCTGGTCGAGCTCGACCAGACCTTGCGCGAGCGTGCTGCCGCTGCCGGTGGTGACGGCGGTGGGCTGATCGTGCGGCACGGCTGGGCGGTGGAAGAGATTCCGCGCCTGGCGGCCGCGCTCGGTGCCAGCGCCGTCTACGCCAACCACGACGACGAGCCCGCGGCGCTGGCACGCGATGCCGACGTCGCACGGCGGCTGGCCGACCTCGGCGTCACCTGGCAGAGCTTCAAGGACCACGTGGTCTTCGAACGCGCCGAGGTGATGACGCAGTCGGCGCGGCCGTTTTCCGTCTTCACGCCGTACAAGAACGCCTGGCTCAAGCGCCTGCAGCCCAGCGACCTGGCCGCATGGCCCACCGCGCTGAACGCCCGGCGCCTGGCGCGCATCCCGGACGCGCTGGCCGGTCCGGTGCCGACGCTGGCGCAAATCGGCTTCGAAGAAGAAGGCGTGCTGGCCGAGACCCGGCTGCCGGCGGGCGCCCGCGGTGGTGCCGCGCTGCTGGCGGACTTTCTGGGACCGGATCGGGTCGACCGCTACGACGTGGCACGCGACTTCCCGGCCGCCAAGGGGCCGAGCTACCTGAGCACGCACCTGCGCTTCGGCACCGTGTCCATCCGCGGCCTCGCGCGGGAGGCTCATGCGCGCGTGCAGGCCGGGTCGCGGGGAGCCGAGGTCTGGCTGTCCGAGCTGATCTGGCGCGATTTCTATCACCAGGTGCTGCACCATCACCCGCATGTCGTCCGCGGTGCCTTCAAGCGCGAGTACGACGCCGTGGCCTGGGACCACGGCCCCGAGGCCGATGCCCTGTTCGCCGCCTGGTGCGAGGGCCGGACCGGCTACCCGCTGGTCGACGCCGCGATGGCGCAGATCAACCAGACCGGCTACATGCACAACCGGCTGCGCATGGTGGTGGCGAGCTTCCTGACCAAGGATCTGGGCCTGGACTGGCGGCGTGGCGAGGCCTACTTTGCAGAGAAGCTCAACGACTTCGACCTTGCGGCCAACAACGGCGGCTGGCAATGGGCAGCGTCGACGGGCTGCGACGCGCAGCCCTACTTCCGCATCTTCAACCCGGTGAGCCAGAGCGAACGGTTCGATCCGGACGGCAAGTTCATCCGGCGTTACGTGCCGGCGCTCGCCGAGCTGCCTGCCGCTGCCATTCACGCACCCTGGCTGGCGCGGCCGGTCGATCTGGCGGCGGCTGGCGTGAGGCTCGGTCGGGACTACCCGCTGCCCATCGTGGACCACGCCGCAGCGCGCGAACGCACGCTGCAGCGCTACGCCGTCGTCAAGGCCAGATAGCCCGGTCGGGGTAGCCACGTCGCCGACAGATGTTTGTATCGGCGGCCCGTCGCCGCGCTCTGTGGGGGGTCTGAACGCGCATGCGGATCTTTGCGATCCGGGCGTTCCGAGCGTTGCACCCCAAAACCCACCCACGAAGCACTGTCCGCATGCAAACCTTCCTCATCTCCAAGCGCCTGCTGCGACTGGCCCCCTTGTCCGCCGCCCTGCTGTCCGGCGTCGGCCTGACGCACGCGCAGTCGATGTCACCGGCCCAGTTCGTCGAGGCCTGCCGCACGTCGCCGGCCAACACCGTGGTGCTGCGGGAGCAGACCAAGTTCCAGACCTCGTTCGAGGGCACCACGTTCCAGACGCCGACCGGCTGCACGGTGGTGCTGGCCCCGGGTGCGAGCTTCGACCTGGACACGATCACGATGCAGTTCGGCGGGCCGTTTGTCGTCCAGGCCAGCGGCAGCAGCGGTGTCGTGCTGGACAAGGCGACGCTGCGCGCGACATCGGTGGCGCTGAACCTCACCGGCTTTGAAGGCAAGTTCCAGATGAACACTGCCCGCCTGGCGGCGACGACCGGCGACGTGGCCATCCAGTTCGGCGAAAAGGGCTTCATGGAGATCAAGGACTCCGGCCGCTGGTACCAACCGCGCCTGACGGCGCGTGGGCGTCTGAGCATCGCCGCCGGCGCGTCGTTCACGGGCTCGATCATCCAGTCCGGCCTGCAAGGAACGACAGGCATCTCCTTCGCCTTCAACGGCGCCGACTCGGGCTTGAAGATCGAAGGCAGCGATCTGCTGCTGACCTCGGGCGCATCGAACGGCGCGCCCTACATCACCGGCCCGTTCACGGTCACCGGCACAGCGCCGAAGGTGGGCTTCGAGATGATCAACGTCAACCTGATAGAAGCTACTCAGGCGGTGACGGTGGCGCTCAACGGAGCCGAGTCCAAGCTGGGCTGGATGCAGGTGCGTTCGCAGACCAGCAGCCGCCGCATCTCGCTGACGGCAATGGGCGAAAAGGGCGAAGTGAAGGTCGAGAACGCACTGATGTACGGCCTGCCCGAAGTCGTGATCGAAAGCGGCGCCATGGGCAGCGTGTCGGTCACCAACTCGCCCGGTTCCATCACCGCCAGCCAGCTCATCCGCGTCCGTGCCGGGCTGGGCGGCTCCTGCAGCGCCTCGACCCAGGGTCTCATCGCGCCGGTGCTCCAAGTCTGCCGCTGACGGCCGCGTTGCAGCCGCGACCGGGATCGAGGCCCATCCGGCCTCGATCTCCAAGCCCCCAGGCTCAGGCGCTGGGGGCCTGGAACTTGGCAATCAGCTCGCGGTGTTGCTGGGGCCAGGCGGCGAGCGTGCTGCCGTCGCCGTCGAACACCTTGCTCAGGAACGCCGCCGTGAGCTGCTGGGTCGCGGCCAGCATCGGCACGCCGGTGCCGCGGCGGCCGACGAAGCTGCTGTGGTTGCCGGTGTTGAACATCGCAAACCACTTGGCCGGGCTGCCGATGGCCTGGTAGACGGCTTCGCGGTCGTCCGGGCCGCTGAAGTAACCCGGGATGCGGATCACGTCGTCGGTGCTGGTGATGTGCAGCGTCGGCACGGCCACCGCACCCAGGATCTGGGCCATGTCGCCTTCGCCATAGAACGGCGGTGCCGAGATCGCGATGGCGGCGCGGATGCGGCTGTCGCGCAACGCCATCGCCTTGCCCTGGCGCTCGACCCGCGCGCCGGCGGCCAGCAGCGAGGTGTTGGCGCCATAGCTGTGGCCGGCGGCGACGATGCGGTCGGCGTCGATGCGCGGTGCGAGGTCAGGGTCGGCGAGCAGCGTGTCCAGGGCGAAGCTCAGGTCCTGCACCCGCGCCAGGGCTTCCTTTTCCTGTGCCGCGTCGCGCAGGCGGCCCATGATCTCGAAGACATTGCCGCCCCAAAGACTGCGGTCGCTGCCGGCGTGTTGCAGATGCAGGCTGGCGTAGCCCTGGGCCGCCCAGTGCGCGCCCAGGTAGCGATAACCGAGCCGCGAGCCGCCGATGCCGTGCGAGAACACCACCAGCGGTACGGCGGCACCGGTCCCGCCCGCCGGCAGGTACAGCCGCACCGGCAGCGGGCGCTGGCGCGTGGCGTCGGCCCATTCGAGATCGAGCGCCTGCACCGGCTGCTCGGCCTGCGCGCGGCGGGGGCTGCACAGCAGTCCGGCGACGCCACCGGCCAGACCCAGCGCGGCCAGGGCGATGAGACGGCGGCGCGTGGGCGCCACGGGCAAATTGTCTGAACGAAGGTTGGACATCAGCTTCTCAAGGCATCGCCTGCGGGTGCGGTGACATCGACCGACGCCGGCGGGACCCGGCGGCGGCCCCGCAGCGTGTTGACAAGATCATCGACGAAGGTGAACAGCACCGGGATCACCAGCAGGCTCAGGAAGGTGGACGTGATCAGGCCGCCGATCACGACGATCGCCATCGGAGCGCGGAAGCTCGGATCGGTTCCCCAACCCAGCGCGATCGGCATCATGCCGGCGCCCATCGCGATGGTCGTCATCACGATCGGACGTGCCCGCTTTTGGCAGGCGTCGAGCAGCGCGTGCCAGCGGTCCAGTCCGTGGTCGCGGCGGGCGATGATCACGTAGTCCACGAGCAGGATCGAGTTCTTCGTCGCGATGCCCATCAGCATGATCAGTCCGATCATGCTCGGCATCGACAGCGCGGTGTGGGTGATGAACAGCGCCAGGAAGGCCCCCGGCACCGACAGCACCAGCGCCCCCAGGATCGTCACCGGCTGCACGAAGTCCTTGAACAGCAGCACGAGCACGATGTAGATGCACAGCACGCCGGTCAACATGGCCAGGCCGAAGCTCGCGAACAGGTCGTTCATCGCTTCGGCGTCGCCCGTGACCGTCTGGCGGATGCCCGGCGGCAGGTTGGCCACCGAGGGCAGCGCCATCGCGGCGGCCTCCACGGCACCCAGCGGCTGACCGTTCAGCTCGACCTCGATGTTGACGTTGCGCTGGCGATTCAGCCGGTCGATCTGGGCCGGTCCGCCTTCGATGGAGAGCGTGGCGACGTTGCCCAGTGGCACCGGCCCGCGGGCACCCGGAACCGGCAGGCGCTGCAGCAGCTCGATATCGCTGCGCGCCGACGCCGGCAGCCGGACCACGACCGGAATCTGGCGCTGGCTCAGGTTGAGCTTGGCCAGCGACTGATCGAAGTCGCCCGCGGTCGCGATGCGCAGCGTGTCGGCAATGGCCGCCGAATTGACACCCAGATCGGCCATGCGGTCGAAGTCGGGTCGAACCACCAGCTCCGGCCGCACCAGGCTGGAACTCGACGTGACGTTGCCGATGCCCGGCAGGCCACGCAGCTCGCGTTCGACGACTCCGGCGTGCTCGACCAGCGTGCGTCCGTCCTCACCGGCGAGCACGAGGATGAACTTCTCGGAAGAGCCGCCGAAACCGACCTTGACCCGCGCCCCGGGCAGGTCGACCAGCAGGTCGCGGAGCTGGTTCTCGACATCCTGTTTGGAGACGCCGCCCCGCTCGCCGCGTGGCGTCATGTTGATCGTCAGCGTCGCGGTCGTGGAGGTCGCGCCTCCCCCGCCGGCAAACGGGTCGGACCCGGTGTTGCCGGCACCGACGGCGGTGTAGACGAGCTTGACGTGCGGGTTCTTCTGGACCAGCACACGGGCCTGCTCGGCCGCGGCCAGGGTCTGCGCGAAGTTGCTGCCCGGCGGCATCGACACGGTCACCTGGGTCTGGCTCAGGTCGTCGGGCGGGATGAATCCGGTCGGCAGGTACTTGATCAACGAGAAGCTGCCGGCAAAGAACACCGCCGTCGCGAGCATCGTCCACCAGCGGTGCTTCAGGCACCAGGCGGCCCAGCCCATGTAGACCTTCATCCAGCGCGGCTCGGGAGGCTCCTTCTTGGGCGGCTTCAGGACATAGGCGGCCATCATCGGCGTCAGCATGCGGGCGACGACCAGGCTGAAGAACACCGCGATCGCCGCCGTCCAGCCGAACTGGACAAAGAACTTGCCCGGCACGCCGCTCATGAAGGCCGTCGGCAGGAACACCGCGATCAGCGTGAAGGTGGTCGCGATGACCGCCAGGCCGATCTCATCGGCCGCCTCCATCGCGGCCTGCATCGGCGTCTTGCCCATGCGCAGATGGCGCATGATGTTCTCGATCTCGACGATCGCGTCATCGACCAGCACACCGACCACCAGCGAGATGCTGAGCAGCGTGACGACATTGACCGTGAAGCCGAAGACGTAGTGCATCACGGCGAAAGTGGGAATCACCGACAACGGCAGCGCCGTCGCGGTGACCAGCGTCGCGCGCCAGTCGCGCAGGAACAGCCACACCACCAGCACCGCGAGCAGGGCGCCCTCGTACAGCAGGTACAGGCTGCCGTGGTAGTTCTCTTCGACCGGGTCGACGAAGTTGAAGGCCTCGACGACGACGATGTCGGGGTGTGCGGCCTTCAGCTCTTCGAGCTTGGCACGCACCCCTTGGGCAACCTCGACCTCGCCCGACTTCAGCGAGCGCACGATCTCGAAGCCCACCACCGGCTTGCCGTTCAGCAGCGCCGCGCTGCGCGGCTCGGCGACGGTGTCCTCCACCGTCGCGATCTGCGCCAGGCGGATGCGACGGCCGTCGGCAAGTGCGATCTCCATGCGCCCCAGCTCCGCGGCCGATTGCACGGTGGCGATCGTGCGCACGGCCTGCTCCTGGCCACCGAGGTCGACGCGCCCGCCCGAAGCCTCCTGCTGCACCGATCGCAGCTGGCGCGAGACATCGGCGGCGGTCGCGTTGAGCGCGAGCAGCTTGGCCGGGTCGAGCTCGACCCGCACCTCACGCTGCACGCCGCCGATGCGCGCCACCGAGCCGACGCCACGCACCGCCAGAAGCGCGCGCGTGGCTTCGTTGTCGACGAACCAGGACAGCGCCTCGTCGTCCATGCGGGTCGAGGCCACGGTGTAGGTCAGGATGGGCGTGCCGGCGAGGTTGACCTTGCTGACCACCGGATCGCGCAGGTCGGCCGGCAGGTCGCTGCGGGTGCGCGCCACTGCATCGCGCACGTCGTCCAGCGCTTCCTGGGTCGGCTTCTCGAGCCGGAATTCCACCGTCACCGTGGCGCTGCCGTCGCGCACGTTCGTGTAGATGTTCTTGATGCCGGTCAGCGTGGCGACGGCGTTTTCGATCTTGCGCGCGACTTCGGTCTCCATCTGCGCCGGGCTCGCGCCGGGCAGGCTGGCCGAGACGGTGATCGTCGGCAGGTCGATGTCGGGAAAGTTCTGGATCTTCATCTGCTGGAAGCCCAGCAGACCGGCCAGCGTCAGCATGACAAAAAACAGCACCGACGGAATCGGGTTGCGGATGCACCAGGCGGAAACGTTCATGGCGGTCGTGACCTTGCGTGTTCTCGGGACCGGGCTCAGCTCTTGGCGGCCGGTTTGGCTGTGGCCGGTGCGGCAGAGGCCGAGGCCGGCGCGTTGCCCACCACCCGCACCCGGTCGCCGTCGGCCAGGAAGCCCACCCCCGCAGCGACCAGCCGGGTGTTGGCTTCGATGGGCGACACGATCTCGATCCGGTCGCCGACCCGACGGCCCGTCGTGACCTTGATCTGGCGCACCCGGTTGTCGGGGTCGAGCTTGAAGACGTAGCTGAAGCCGTCACGGAACAGGACCGCGGCCTGCGGCAGCGTCTGTCCGCTGCCGGAGCCGATCGCGAACTCGCCGCGGGCGAACATGCCGGCCTTGGCGGTGCCAGGCTGCGGCAGATCGACATAGACCAGACCATTGCGGGTTGCGGCATCCACCGTCGGCGCCACCATGCGCACCCGCCCGGCGATGCTGCCGCCCCCGGCAGGGACCACGCTCACCACCTGACCGGGCTGGACACGGGCCAGGTCGCTGGCCGGAACCTCGGCGCGCCATTCGAGGCGACCGCCACGGATCAGGCGGAACAGCTCCTGGCCAGCGGGCACGACGGCGCCGACGGTGGCGCTGCGGGCACTGATCACGCCGCTGTCGGGCGCCAGCACGCGGGTCTGGGTGAGCCGGATCTGGACCATGTTCGTGCTCGCCTTGATCGCCTCGAGCCGCGCCTGGGCGGTGCGTTCGGCGGTCAGCAGCTGGGCGATGCGCTCGGCACTCAGCGCGCCGGTGGCCTGCAGCTCGCGGGCGCGCTGCGCATTGGCAGCGGCTTCGGCCAGTGTGGCCTCGGCCTCGGCGACCGCGGCCTTGCTCTGGGCCAGTTCAGCCTGTGCCATCTCGTTGGCAAAACTCGCCAGCACCTGGCCTCGTTGGACCCGGTCGCCGACGTTGACCTTGACCTCGGCCAGGCGCCAGCCGTTGGTTTCGGAGCCGATGCTGGCTTCCTGCCAGGCGGCAATGCTGCCGTTGGCCCCGAGATTCAATGTCAGCGGCGTGGCCTGCGGCGACACGACGCTGACACTCAGCGCAGGCTTGGCCGCTGCCGCCGCGGCCGCGGACTTGGCTTCGGGTGATGCAGGCGCGCTGCTGGCCTGGGCCTGCGCGCGGACCGCAAGGGTCAGGGCACCCAGGGTGGCGATGGTGGCCACAGCGGCCAGGGACCACGGCAGAGCGCGATGTTGAGCAATGGAGCGAAGGGTCGGATTCATGGTCGGGACTGACGGATCAAGTGAGATTCGAGGGCATCTCGGCGACGAAGCCGCCGCCCAGGCTGCGCCACAGCGTGACCCAGGCCGAGCTGCGTTCGCGACGGAGGTCGATGAGCACGTTCTGCGCCGCAAGGGCGTTGCGGCGCGCGTCTTCAAGCTCGAACTGGCTGGCCAGGCCGGCGCGCCAGCGGGCCTCGGTGGCCCGGAGCGAGATTTCGAAGTCGCGCGCGGCACCTTCGGCGTCGGCCTGGCGCGAGCCGGCGGCGTCGAGCGCCACAAGCGCCGACTCGACTTCACGCACGGCGCGTCGCACATGGGACTGGTACAGCGCCAGCGCCTCGTCGTAGTCGGCTCGCGCCTGCGCATTGGCGGCGGCCCGCGCGCCACCGTCGAAGAGCGGCAGCGAGATGGACAACGGGCCAAGGGTCCAGACCGTGCCTCGGGTGGTTTCGCCCTGGCTGCGCAGACTCAACGCGCCCAATGTCCCGGCCAGCGAGATCTGCGGCCACTGGCGAGCAGCCGCTGCGCTCTGGTCGGCCGCGGCGGCGACCAGCAGGCGGGCGGCCTGAAAGACATCCGGCCTCTGGGCGAGCAGGGACGCGGGCAGTTCCGGCACCGCGAGCCCGGCACCGGCGAGCTGCGGCACCTGGCCGCTGCGGGCCTTCAGGCGCTCGCGCAGCGTGGCTTCAGGCAACGCGGTCAGCTCGACCAGGGTCTTGATGAGGGTGTCGCACTGCGCCTGCTGGGCCACGGCCGCGTTGCGTGCACTCGCCGCACCCGCGCGGGCCAGGGCGGCGTCGGCCGGGGCGGCGAAGCCGGCACCCGCGCTTTGCTCGGTCAGGCGGGCCGTGGTCGACCGCGACTGGGCGTCCAGCCGGCTTTGCTCGGCCTGGGCCTGGCAGGCGCGCAGGGCGATCACCGCGGCACCCGTCTCGGCCGCCAGAGTGGTTCGGGTCGCGTGCAGATCGGCGGCACTGGCCGACGTGCGCTCGGCGGCTGCCGAAGCGGCGGCTCGATTGGCGCCGAACAGGTCAAGCTCCCAGGACGCCTGCAGGCTGCCGCCCGTCGTGGTCGCCGTTGCCGCCCGCGGAACGCTTCGGCCCTGGCTGGCCGACGCCGATGCGGTGAGTTGCGGACCGAGCGTTGAAGCAGCGGCTGTTTGCGTGGCCCGGGCACGATCAAGCCGGGCCTGCGCTGCGGCCAGCGTCGGGCCGCCGTCGGTGGCAGCGAGAACCAGGGCGGCCACTTCGGGGTCGTCGAAGCGCTGCCACCACGCCAGAGGATCGGCTGGCCGCGCGGATGTCGATTCGTTGGCGGCAGGTGCCGACGGGCGCGCGGCCTGCCAGCGGGTGTCCACGGGCTGGACGCCGGCCAGCGCCGTGCTGGCCGTGACGGGCCTGGGCCCGATCTGGGCACAGCCGGCCAGCGTGGCACACAGCGCCAGGGCGGTGAGGGTCGGAAGCAAGGTCGATCTGGACATGGTCATGCGGGAGGAAATGGATCGTGTTGGCGCAGGATTCGGGGGGTCGTCGGGCTTGCCTTCAGCCGTCGTCGCGCAGCGCGACGCCGCGGCGCCGGGCCTCGGCGTGCACCATCGCCATGCCGAAAGTGAGCATGCGCTCGCACCACAGGTTGATCGCGTCGGGCCCGTCGTACAGGCCCGGTGCGACGAGGTCGGTCACGTCGCGGCCGATGTGCAGGTGCACGCCCGGCGCGACCAGCAGCACCGCCAGGCGCTGCACATCGTCGTCGGGCGCCGGCAGCCCGAAGCTGCGGACCAGCACGCCGACCAGGACGTCGTGCATGGGCTGGATCGAGGTGCGCAGCTCCTCGTCCCAGAGGCCCGTGGGCTCGATCCATTCGCGGAAGTGCAGCTTCATGCACAGACGCGAGGCGTCGCCCTGCCGCAGCGGCTCGAGGAAGCTGGCGTACAGCGCCGTCAAGGCCGATTCAAGGGAGTGCGCGGCCTCGCGGAACAAGGTGATGTCGGCCTCGGGCGAGCCCATCGGCTCGAAGTAGACCGCGCGGTAGAGCCCGGCCTTGTCGCCAAAGTGGTAGCTGATGGCGGCAATGTTGACCTGAGCGGCTTCGGCCAGCTCGCGGGTCGAGGTCTTGGCAAAACCTTGCTCGGCGAACAGCCGCAGGGCGGCATTCAGCAGTCGCTGTCGTGTGTCCTCGGCCACGGTGCCCGGGACTGTGGATGATGGGCTGGAGATGGCTTTGGCGTTCATGGCGGCGAAGTCTAGCGCTAATCAAACGTTTGTTTGAAACCCGGAAGGGCATCATGGTTAACCCTTTATCGGGCCCATGGTCGCCACGGGCGAAGCGCCGCATGATCGAACCGATGCCCGCAGAAACGCCCATGCCCTTGCCGCCAGCGCCGACGCCGGGAGGCCGTCGGTTCTGGCGCCTGGCCTTGGCCCTGGCACTGCCTTGGCTCGCCATCTGGGCCGTGCAGACCCTGGCGCTGGCACCGGGGCCGCCAGGCGATGTCCTTCGGCTCACGCAGGCGCGAGGCATGTCCGACACCGCCCTCGGCGCTGGCGCTGGCGCGCCACCTGCCGTGCTGGCCACCGCCTCTCAGACGCGCTTGCCGCTGCGCCGAAGTGCCGATCCGGACGCTGGCGGCTACTGGCTGGAGTTCGACCTGCCACCGCCCGACGCCATCGCGCTGGCCGAGCCGCAACTGCTGGCGCTGGCCTACCAGCCCGCAATCTCGGTGTATCTGGACGGTGTGCTGCTCGCCCGATCCGGGTACGACCGTGATCGCTTCGTGCTGGGCAGCCGTCACCTGGCGGTCGACATTCCACCCGCGCTGCGCCGCGCCGGGGCGATGCAGCGCCTGCAACTCCACGTGGGTGCGCCCGGGCCCACGGGGGCACGTCTGGACGCACCGCTGCTCGGCCCACGCGCGGCCGTGATGGCGCAGGACGAGGGCCGCCAGCGCTGGCAGGCGCTGCGCACGATGACCATGATCGGCGGCCTGCTGGTCGGTGTCTTCCTGGCGCTGGTGGCCGTGGTCCGGCGTGACGAACCCCTGTATCCGCTCAGCGCCGCCCATGTTGCGCTGTTGGCGGCGCTGCTCAGCCCGTATGTGCTGGCCGAGCAGCCCTTGCCGTCTCCGTACTGGCGCATGGTGCTCGACTTGATCGACCTCGCCGCCAAGGCCTTGCTGGTGGCCATCGCAGCACGCCTGGCAGGCCTGTGGACCCCGCGCTTGCGGCTGGGCCTGATCGGGCTGTGCGCCATCGGCGCACCGGTCGATTCACTGGCCGCCTGGGCGGGCCTGGCCTGGTCGGACTTCGGCCACCCTTGGCCCTGGTGGGCGCTGGCCAGCCGGGCGCTGCTGCTGGCGCTGGCCTGGGGCTACGCACTGCGCGCGCTGGCGCGCCCGGGCGCCGGCGCCGCCGCCTGGGGCACGGCGCTGCTGGTCGGCTTCTCGGCCGCGACCTGGGCCTGGATCGGCACCGGTGCGCTGATCGTCCAGCGGCCGGTGGTCGATTCCAACGCCCTGGCCCACGCCGGCTGGGTCGCCTGGGTCGCCGCGCTGCTGCTCGCCCACTTCACGGACGTGGCGCGTCGCGAGCGAGCCTTGCGGGTTCAGCTCACCGATGAACTCGCCGACCGGAGCCGGGCGATGCAGACGGCCTACGCTGCACGGGCCGAGGCCGAACGCGAACGCGCCGCCAGCGAGCAGCGCCATCGGCTGCTGCAGGACCTGCACGACGGGCTTGGCGCCCAACTGCTGAACGTGCGTCTGCGCGCGGCCGATCTGACCCCGGACGAGCTGGCGCAAGCCCTCGACGCCTGCCTGCTGGAGATGCGCCTGTCGGTCGATGCCCTGGCCGAGAGCGAGGGGGATCTCGGCGTGCTGCTGGGCGGCTGGCGCCAGCGCGTCGAGCCGATGCTGCACGCCGCCGGCCTGCACTTCGACTGGCGCGTGCAGGCCACGCCACCGCTGCCCACGCTGCAAGGGGCCGGTGCACTGGAGATGGTGCGCGCCTTGCAGGAGGCCCTGGCCAACACCATTCGCCACGCGCAGGCGAGCCGCCTCGTCGTCGCGACCGAACTCGCCGACCACGAGGTCGTGCTCTGGCTGGTCGACAACGGCATCGGCCTGCCGAGCCAGGCGCGACCCGGCATCGGCCGCAAGGGCCTCGCGACACGCGCCGAGCGCCTGGGCGCGGCCATCGCCTGGCACAGCCCGGCCCCGCGGCGATGGCTCGAGGTCGGCGTCGGCACCGCGATCGAGATCCGCCTGCCGCTGGAGACGGTCAGCCGATGAGGCCGAACTGCCGCGCGCGCGCCACGGCCTGGGTCTTGGAGTGGGCCTGCAGCTTGCGGTAGCAGCGTTTGGCGTAGGTGGCGATGGTGTGCACGCTGACGCCCTGGCGCTGGGCGATCTCGTCGAAACGGTAGCCCAGCGCGGTGTCCTGCAGCACCGCCAACTCGCGCTCTGAAAGGCGCGGTGTCTCGCCACCGGTCGCACCCCCGCCGGCTGTTCCCGGTCCGCCAGGGACCCCGCGGCCTGGCGCCAGCAGGCGAAGAAGCTTGCGCGCGATGACCGGGCTCATCGGGCTGCCACCGTCTCGCAGGCTGGCGAGTTGCTCGACCAGGGCTGCAACGTGGGCTGTCTTGAGCAGGTAACCCACGGCCCCGGCGGCCAGCGCCGCGACGACGCTGTCGTCGTCGGCCAGCGTGCTGATCACGACCACCTCGCATTCCGGCAGCTCGTGGGTCGCCGCTTCGATCAGCGCCAGGCCGCTGCCGCTGGGCAGTTGCAGGTCGACCAGCAACAGTTCGGGGCGGCACTCTCGCAGCAAGGCCAGACCCTCGGGCAGGTCGGCTGCAGCGCCAACGAGTTCGAACATGGGCTCGCGCATCGCCGCCGACGCCAGCGAGGCACGGAACGCCGCGTCGTCTTCGACGAGGGCGGTGCGCCAAGGCGTTGGGTTGCCGGTCATGGTGGGGGTCGGATCCATGCGCGAGCATCGGCCAAAGCGCGCGGAATCACACCGGGTCCTTGTCGCTGGACGTGGGGACAAGGCGGCCCCGGGCACGCCCGCCTGAGGGTCAGAACAGCTCCATGTCGCTGCTGCGGTCCGCCGCCTCAAGCAGACCGCGCGCGACCAGATCCGTGTGCTCGGCCACCTGGTTTCGGCCGTTCTGCTTGACCCAGTAGACGGCCTTGTCGGCCCGTTCGAAGGCGGCCTGCGGCGAGTCGTGCGCCAGCATCGCCGTCAGCCCGACGCTGACGGCAATGCGTCCGACCTGCGGGAACGCATAGCGCTCGACCTCGCGTCGGAAGCGCTCGAACGCGCCCTGTGCATCGGTCAGGCTGTGGCATCGCATCAGGACCACGAACTCCTCGCCGCCGAAGCGGAACAGGAGGTCGTGGAACCGGAAGGTCGCACGCATCAGCCGGGCAACGAGCAGCAGCACCTCGTCGCCGATCAGATGGCCGAAGTTGTCGTTGACGCGTTTGAAGTGATCGATGTCGATCACACCCAGGCACGCCACCGCCGGATTCACCATCCGTGCCTCGTCGCCCCCGCTGTGCACGGCAGCCGGCCCGCCGGTCGACAGCTCACCGGCCAGTCGCAGGAACGAGCCATCGAAGGTGCTGCGGTTGAGCAAACCCGTGAGGCTGTCGCGCTCGCTGCTGTCGAGCAGGCCCTGGAAATTGCGGTAGACGCGCAACAGCCCTTCGACCAGGCGAAGCTGTTCGCCGTCGAGCGCATCATGGGACGTCATCTCGACGACGCCGACGGCGCCCCTCTCGCTGCCGAGCGGGAAACAGGTCAGCCTTGGGTCGCCGGCGTGGTGCACCACCTGCTGGGCATGCAGGCAGGCATGCGCCGGCCGCCGTGAGGCCAGTGGCTCGAGCATCGCGAGTTCGGACCACATCGAGTCCGCTCTTGGCGTGGCCTCGCCGGCAGCGAGCTCGGCCCGGGTGAGCCATCGACTGTCCTCGGCCGGACCGACGACCCGGCGCACCGCCACCGATTGAGCACGCACCAATGACAGCAGCACCTGGGCCAGCGTGACGTCGAGCACGTCGCGGTCGCGCAGCCCGGTCAGTTCGGCAAGGTGTTCGACGGCCTGGGACATGGTGGGCGTGCGCGTTTCCGGGACCTGAGCCCCGGCCTAGAGCTCGATGTCGGCGGTCGCTTGCCGCAGCGGCTCAAGGGCAGCGTTGGCGGCGTAGCCCGCCACCAGGCTCAGCAGCTCGTCTTCGGAGTAGGGCTTGCCGAGATAGGCATCACAGCCGAGCTGAACCGCATAGTCGCGGTGCTTGGCCGCCGTCCGCGACGTGATCATCACCACGGGCATGCCCGCCAGGCGCTGTTCGGCGCGGATGTTGCGCAACAGGTCAAAGCCGTCCATGCGCGGCATCTCGATGTCCGACAACACGACCACCGGGCGCTCCTCGGCCAGGCGCTCCAGCGCCTCGAGGCCGTCCTTGGCCAGCGTGACGCGGTAGCCCTCGCGCAGCAGAAGTCTCTGGGTGACGCGACGGACCGTCAGCGAGTCGTCGACGACCATCACCAGCGGCGCCTTGGGCACCACCGCGGCCGCCGGCAGGACCGGCATCGGCGCGCCCCCGTCTGCCTGCGGCATGCGGGACGCGGTGGCCATCCGGGCCCTCGCGGGCTCGGCATACAAGGTCGCCAGCGCCACCGGGTTGTAGATCAGGGCCACGGCGCCCGAGGGCAGCAAGGTCACGCCCGCCAGGCCCGGCAGGCGCGAGAGCTGGGCGCCAACGTTCTTGACCACCACTTCCTGGTTGCCGATCACCTCGTCGACATGCACCGCAACCCGCTGCGCGGCCGAACGGATGACGACCACGGTCTGTGTCCGGCTGGTGCCGCCGGCGCCTTCGCCGCGTGGCGCGCCTTCGCCCAGCAGGGCGGCAAGCCAGAAGAACGGCAGATCCTGTCCACCGTAGCGGATCGCACCGGTGGCGTAGCCCGACTCGATCTCGTCGACCGGCATCCGGCGCACCAGTTCAACCAGCGTGGACGGGACTGCAACCTCGATCGGACCGCATCGCAGCATCACGACCTGCGTGACCGCGGTCGTCAGCGGCAGCAGGAGCCGGAAGCGCGTGCCCTGGCCGGCCGCCGTGGCGGTCTCGACCCGACCCCCCATCGCGACAACCTCGGAGCGCACCACGTCCATGCCGACACCACGCCCGGCGAGTTCGGTCACCGTGTCGGCCGTCGAGAAGCCCGGGGCAAAGATCAACTGCGCAAGGTCGGCGTCGGTCGCCTCGCGGTCAGGCGCGAGCAGGCCCCTTTCAAGGCCCCGCTCGCGGATGCGCGCCAGATCCAGGCCGGAGCCGTCATCGCTGAACTCGACCGCCACTTCGTTGCCGGCCTGGGCCACCGAAATCGTGATCCGGCCGGTCTCGTCCTTGCCGACCGACCGCCGTTGCTCGGTGGATTCGATGCCGTGCACGACGCTGTTGCGCAACAGGTGTTCGAACGGGCCGGTCATGCGCTCCAGCACGCCGCGGTCGATTTCGATCGCACCCCCGACGATGTCCAGACGCACCGGCTTGGCCATCTCCTTGGCCGCCTGGCGCACCGTCCGGTACAGCCGGTCCGACAGGCTCTCGAATTCGACCATGCGGGTGCGAAGCAGGTCATCCTGAAGGTCGCGCGTCAGGCGGGCCTGGGCGGCAAGTTGGTCCTCGGCCGACTGCAGCGTGCGCTGCAGGCTGCGCTGCAAGGTCGCGACGTCGTTGACCGACTCGGCCATGAACCGCGTCAGCTCCTGGAACCGGGTGAAGCGGTCCATTTCCAGCGGATCGAACGACAACGACATCGCCTTGGCGGCCTCAAGCCGCGAGGCCATCTGCGTCTCGGCCTGCAGTTCGATGTCACGCAACTGCTTGCGCAGTCGATCCAGGCTGTCGGTCAGTTCGCCCAGCGATCCATCCATGCTGCGAATGTCGGCGTCGATGCGGGCCCGGGTGATGCTCACCTCACCCGCCTGGTTGACCATGCGGTCGAGCAGCGCGGCGCGCACCCGAACCGCGGCGGCACTGGCCGCGACGCGCTCGGGCGCCGCTGGCGGCTGCACGTCACCGGCCATGAAGCGCGCCCAATCGATACCCGGGAGCTCCAGCGGGACGGCTGATTCCGCCCGGCCCGGTGTACCGGTCTCCGGCGCTCCGACCGTCGATGGCAGGTCGACTGACCCCGCCATGGCGTCGGGCAGGAGCTCCGGCGCCAGAGTCGAGGTGATTTCCGCGGGCGTCAGCGGCGCCTCGGACAGCGGCTCGGGACTGAGCCCGGAGACCGACTGGAAGGCGGGCTCGGCGGCAGGTGGGACGCTCGGCTCGGCGATCGACTCGTGATCCAGGACACCCGACGGGCCAGAGGGCTCGCCTTGCTTGAGCGCCTCGTAGACCGTCACCATGCGGTCGGCCCGGTTCAGCAGCGGCTCGATCTCGGCCGAGGTGAGGGCGTCCTCGCGCTGGCCCAGGTGTTCGACTGCGGTCTCCAGGCGGTGCGCCAGTTCGCCCAGGCGCATGGCGCCGGCCAGCCGAGCACCCCCTTTGAAGGTATGCAACGTGCGCATGCAGGCCGCCGGAGCCGCCGCATCGGCCGGACGGTCAACCCATTCACGCAAACGCTGCTGGAGCTGCGGCAGCAGCTCGTCGGCTTCTTCTTCAAAGATGGGGAACAGCTCGGGATCCAGCGCGTCCTCGACATCGAGGTCGTCGTCGTCGTCGAACGCATCGGCCCGCGCGCCCAGACGCGGCGTGGCATCGCCAACGGCCGAGCCCAGCTCGGAGCTGAACGCTGCCGTGCCCGCTGCAACGGCGGCGGCCGAGGCCGCGGCCAGCCACGGGGCCTGAGCCAAGGGCTCGGGCTCAGAAACCGGTTCCGGCGACTCAGCCGCCATTTCAGGGGCTGGGGCGGAGTCTTCGACCGCGTCTGCCGTTGCCTGCTGGACGACCGGCACTTCGTCTTCTTCCGGGGGCAGATCGTCGAACGAGGTCGGCAACTCGTCGTCATCGTCCTCGATCACGTCCTCCACCGACAGGGCCAGCGGCGCGGATTCGGCCGCCAGTCGCTCGTGCTCGGCAAGCCGCTCCAGCAGCCCTGGCACCACCGGCTGCAGGAAGCCGGCTGCAAACTGATGCAGAAGTCGCCGGATCTCGTCGGCCGCATCGGCAAACAACTGGGGCTCGTCGTCCATGGCGATGCCCGCCGAATGCGACCGCATCAGTGCATGTTCGAGCGCTCGCGCCAGCGCGGACAGATCGGCGAAACCAACCGTGCCGGAGTTGCCTGCCAGCGAATGCGCCAGCGCAACCGCCTCGGCGGGCACCGGGTGGCGCTCGTGCTCGATCGACCACTCCGACAGGCTGGTGACCAGCCGGCGAGACTGCTCATCGGCCTCGTTGAGATAGATGTTGAACAGCGGGATGCCAATTCGCAGCGGTCCGATGACCTTGACCTGCTCATCGTCAGAAACCTCGGCGAATCCGTCGGCCTCGGGCTCCTTCCCGGGGGCCTCGCCTGCACCGTCCAGCGCTGCCAGGTCGAGCTGGAAGTCGGGCAGCGCATCGGCCATCGCCACGACCTCGGACGCTGCCTCGGGCACCGGCTCGACCGGGTCTGCCGATGGCTCCAGCCAGGACAAGTCGAGGTCGTCGGCGGTTGGCAGATCGGGCACCTGCTCCAGCAGCGCAGTCGGCGCCTTGGCCGGTGCAGGATCGAGATCGACTCCGAAGTCGAGGTCGAAATCGGGGTCGACCGAAGGCAAGGCGGCAGTCTCGGCGGCCTCGATCTGCGGCGGGGCCGTCGGCGACGTCGGCAGGCCATCGGAGGCGGAGAGATCGAGTTCGAAGGCCTCGTCGGCAAGCTCCGCCGGCGCCAGCGGGGCAGACGCTTCGGTGGCCCCCTCGGTCGCAGCGGGCAGCGGTGCGTCCAACGGCAGCTCGATCAGTTCCGGGATCGGCACCGTGACTTCGGCATCACTGGGTTCCGGCTCAGGCTCTTGCGGGGCATCGGGCGCGAGCGTCATGTCGGGCACGAGCGCCATGTCGGGCACGACAACGTCGTGCACCACCGGCAACTCCACCGCCTGCGCGCCAGCGGCCTCCATGGCGTCGACTTCCTGCGCCATGACCGGCAGATCGTCGAACTCCGGGGCATCCGCAAGCTCGATGACTTCGGGCTCGGGGGCGGTTTCGACGACTTCAACGCCTTCGACAATGCCGGTGCTCTCAGCGGTCGTCAGGGTTTCGGCCGGTTCGGCCGGTTCAACCTGTCCGACGACCTCGACCCCCTCGGGGGCAGCGGTCTTGGTGTCCGGGGACGCCGATCCGGGCAGGGCCTCGATGGCCAGACGCACGCCTTCCAGGCGCAGACTGTCCGCAGCCTTGGCCACGGCGGACGGGTGATGCCCGGGCGCGCGACCTTCCGCGATCGCCTCGACCCAGCCTGCCAGGTAGGCCACGGCCTCCTGGCTGAACTGGCGCAGCACCGGATCCATGTGCGGCGCGCTGGCCAGCCGGGCGTTGTAAAGCTGCTCGCAGGACCAGGCGGCTTCGCCGAAGTCGCGCAGGCCGACCATGCGCGAGCTGCCCTTCAAGGTGTGGAAGGCACGCCGCACGGCGGTCATCTCGCCGGCGTTGTCGGGGTCGTCGGCGAGCCGCTCCAGCGCGGCGCCGGCATCGGCGACAACTTCGCGCGCCTCCTCGATGAAGATCTCGCGCATCTCTGCGTCGTCTTCGAGGCCGCTGGTGAGCACCGGCGCAGGTGCAGGGGAAGGCGGGACCGGTAGCGGTGCGGGTGCCTGGACGTCGAACTGCGGCAACGGCAGCGCATCAGGCTCGCCGCCGAGCGACCCCGCTGGCACGTCGGCCATCGGCATCGGCATCGTGCGCTGCGAGGCAGGATCCTCGGGCGTTGCCTCGTCGAAGTGGAACGCCAGCGGGTCATCGAGCCGCGGCGGCGATCCGGTCGGCGGTTCCGCCAGGGCAGGTTCGCCTTCAAGCGCAGCAAAAGCCGAAGGCCGCTCGCTCTGGCCCATCACGGCGCTCAGCACACCGGCTTCGGCATCGAACCGGAACAAGGACTTCGCCATCTGAGGCTGGACACTGATCATGTCGATCAGGAAGCTCAAGGCGCCAAGGTTGTCGGCGAGCCGATCGAAGGTACCCGCCTGGATCGCTTGCTGGGGGTCCACCTCGGTCTGGGCCAGCGCGTCGACGTCGTCCCGCATGAACAGGACCGCCTGGCTCGCCTGGTCCATGCCCAGCACCGACAACACGCCCCGCATCGAAGAAAGCTGCGCCGGCACCGGGATCAGCACCTGGCGCTCGGCCGGATGGCGGAAGTAGTGGTCGATCTGCTTTTCGATCTCGGACAGGGAGGTGCGCAGTTCCTGCACCACACTGCCCATGGTCTGGCGGTCGCTGACCCGGCGATACAGCTCCTCCATCCAGATGTCCAGCGGCTGCGGCTCGCCGCCGCGTCGGACATCGGAGATGCGTTCAGCCAGGCGCTGCACGCGGTCGGCGAGCGCCGGGTGGTCGAGTTCGCCGTCCTCGAGCGTCGCGTCGACATACAGCATCGACGTCGCGACCTCCATGGCCAGCGTCGGCGGCGGGTTGTTCCCGGCCGCGACGACCTGCGCCACCGCGTCTTGAAGTGACGTGGCGAGCATCTCGCCGCCCGGCAGCAGGCGCTGCATCGAATCGGACACCAGCGCAAACTGCTCGGTCAGGCCGGGCAGCCGGTGCAACTCGCCACCGGCCACCGCCGACCAGGCGTCCTTGGCGCCGGCCACCCGCTTGCGCGCCAGCGTGAGCTGGGCCGGGTCGTGGCGGCCCAGGCGGGCGGTGTCGTAATCGGCCGTGGGCCAGCGCTCCAGCGTCCAGGCTGCGCGGACCGCGGCCAGGCGTGGTGCCGGCTGCCCAGGCGGTGGCACGCGTGCGTGCGCGCAGAAGAAGAGCAGGTCCAGGGCCAGGCGCTCAGGCACCTCGACCTCGCCCTTGGCGACAGCGCGCACCTGCGACATCAGCCGCGCCGCCATGCGCTTGCTGTAGACGTCGTTGAAGAGCAGACCTTGGGCTTCGGCCTCGAACATCGCCGCAGCCAGCTGCCACAGCGTGGCCTGGCGCGGGTTGCGCGCCAGTTCCCGCTGGCCGGCCGCCAGGTCAGCGCACAGCCGGCTCAGGTGGCCGACGGCGCCGCGGTCACCCCCGCGCATCAGCATCAGGGTCAGGGTCTCGAAGTCGGCCCGCGCGCTGTCGTCCGCCGGTCGTGCCACGGCCGTCGGATCGGGCGGCAGCTCGTGCCACTGCATCGTCATTGGCCAGAGATCCGCAGGGTGGATGCGCTCGGCACCCACCAGCTGCTGCGCGGCGCGGTACTGCGGGAACAGCATCACCGGCGACACCGGCTTGCCGGCCAGCTGCCGCGCCAGGTAGTCGAGCAGCGCAAACGACAACTTCTCGATCGCCTCCACAGCCGTCGGCGTCACCAGGGCCGGCTTGGCCAGCATCCGCTGGACCGCGGTCTCGGCCGCGCGGAGGACCGATGCGGCCTCGGGCAGCCCGACGAGCTCAAGCGCACCGACCCCCTGATGAAGCTGGGTCCGCGCCGTGCGCAGCACCGCCGGGTCGATGCTGTCGAGGTCGGAGCTGGCCGCAGCCTCGGCTTCCTTGAGCGTCCGACGCAGGGCCTTGACCGCCGTTTCGAGCGATCTGCGAAGTTCCCCCTGGACCCAGGCCAGGGCACTCAGATCGTTGGCTTCCAAGGCGGTGGCGGTGTCCATGTCGGGGCTGCGATGCGGGTGCCGCGGTCCGGGCCGTGAATCAGGCGACCTTGAAGCGCGACACCGAGGCGCGAAGATCTTCGGCCGTACGCGAAAGCTCGCGCACGATCTGTGCCGTCGAGCGCGTGCCTTCGGAGGTCTGCTCGGTGACCGCAAAGATGTGCTGGATATTGCTGGCCACGACGTTGGCCGATTCGGCCTCGCGCAGCGCTTCTTCAGAGATCCGCTCGATCAGATCGGACAGTTCGCGGGTCACGCGGTCGATGTCGCCGAGCGCCGCGCCGGCCGCGTCGGACAATCGCGCCCCCTCGACCACGCCCTGCGTGCTGCGCTCCATGGCCGCAACAGCGTCCTGGGTGTCGGTCTGGATGGTGCGCACGATGGCCGCGATCTGTCGCGTCGCGTCGCCCGACCGTTCGGCCAGACGCTGCACTTCTTCGGCCACGACCGAGAAACCGCGGCCGGCTTCGCCCGCGCTGGCGGCCTGGATGGCCGCGTTCAATGCCAGAACGTTGGTCTGTTCGGTGATGTCGCCGATCAGTTCGGTGATCTCGCCGATCTCCTGCGAGCTCTCGCCAAGCCGCTTGATGCGCTTTGAGGTCTCCTGGATCTGGTCGCGGATCGAGTTCATGCCGCCGATCGTGTCCTGCACCGCCTTCAGGCCGGTGCCCGCCGCCTGCAGCGACTGGCGCGCCACGTCGGCGGTGCGTTGGGCGTTGCCCGAGACCTCGTTGATTCGACCGGCCATCTGGAGCACCGAATCACCGGTCTCGCGGATCTCGCGCAACTGCTCGGTCGACGCCGCCAGCAGCTCGACCGAGGTCTGTTCAACCTGCTGCGTGGTGTCGGTCACGCGGCCCACCGTGCTCTGCACCTGGGAGACCAGCCCGCGAAGCTCTTCAACGGTGAAGTTCACCGAGTCGGCGATCGCCCCGGTGATGTCCTCCGTCACCGTGGCCTGCTGGGTCAGGTCGCCTTCGGCCACCGTCTGCAACTCGTTCATCAGGCGAAGAATGGCCGCCTGGTTGGCATCGTTGACGCGCTTGGCCTCCTGCTCCTGGCGCTCGGCTTCCAGGCGCTGCGACTCGGCGACGCTGGCACGGCTGGACTGGTCGGCAACGAACATCCTCAGCAGGCCATAAGCTCCGAATGCCAGCGCGAGCAGCGCCAACGCGCCCAAGACCGGGCGCCAGCCGCTCAAGCCGCCCTGGCCAGCGAGGTAGGTGTTGAGTTCGCCCAGGCCGCGGCGGATCGGCTCGGAGTCGGCCACGATGGCGGTCTGCGCATCTCGCGCCGACACCAGCCCCTGCAGATTGCCCAGGATCGCGCCAGCCTGGGTGCGGGTGTCCTCGTACTGCTTGAGCAGCCGCTGCAACTGCTCCTTGGCCTGCGGATCCCGGGTGCCGGGCAGGCGCAGGTCGGCATTGCCGTCGATCACACCCTGCGCGATCTCCTTGAACGAATTCAGGTCCTTGCCCAGCAGGAACACCGCCTCGGCACTGACCCCTTCGGTGGTCAGGAACTCGTTGGCGCTCTTGCCGATGCGCTGGGTCAGCATCACGAGCTGGCCGACGGCCGAGAGCTCGGCGGCCGAGGCGCCGCTTTGCAGCTTCAGCGACGACACCGTCTCCGCCGTCTCCAGCAGATCGGCCGACTGCCGGTTGATCGTGCGCAGCGCCTGACCCACCTGGGTCAGCGTCTTTTCCTGGTCAAGGACGGTCTTCGCGTTTTTCTCGGCCCGGTCGACCAGCGGCAGCAAAGGCTCGATCAGCGCACCGGCTTCACCCGGTGCTGCAGCGACCGTACCCTCACCTGTCTTCAGGCTGCGCACATTGCCGGTCAGGACCCCAATGGCCTCGCGGACCTCGGCAAACGAGCCCGGGTTGCCGATGATCGCCTGCGACACCGACTTGGCCAGCCGCTGCGACTGCATCTGGGCCTGGCCCGTGGCGCCGACCTGGGCCGCACTTCGGTTGCCGGCGTTGATGGCCAGCACCGCAGCCACGATCAGGCCAGCGAGTCCGGCGCCGAACAGGATCAGCAACAGGCGCTGCTGCTGCGCCAGCGGCAGGTGGCCGATCAGTGGCAGCCCCGAACCGGCGACGGCGGCCACGGACTCCGGGCTGCCGGGGGCGCGGCTGTCGGCAAACTCGGGGGCGAGTTCCGACGGCGTGGCCTCCGAGATGATCGACTGTCCGAGGTCGCTTCCCTGCAGGCGCGGACTCAGGCTTGCGCCACCCAGGCGTGCTGTGGACTCGGCCGGATTTGGCGGATGGGCGATGTCGTCGAATGTGCTGGAGTCGCCGGCCTCGCGGCTGTCGCCGCCGGCATCCAAGCGTCCGGGTTCGCCGGGGCGGCCGTTGCTGCCGCGGATCCTGTCGAGCAAGCTCATGGAGTCCTCTTCAAACGCTCTGGAATGTCCAGGCCATCGCAGCGACCAAGCGCACAACGGCCAGTCCTCGGGGAGGGGAAAGTCGCACCGCCCGCATCACGCTGCGATGCCCAGGAACTGCTCGTGGCGCGCCAGCGCCGCGAGGTCGATCTCCTGCCAGGCCCGCCCTGCGGCATCGCGCCAGGTGGTGCCGGCAAAACGCGGCCGCGGGCCGTCGGCCACAGCGGTGTCGCGCTCGAGCTGGTGGACGCCTCGCAGACCGGACAGCCGATCCACCAGCACTGCGCAATGCGCACCCAGGCTGGGATTCAAGGCCAGCAGCCGGGCGTGCTCGCGATGGGCGTCGCGGGCCATCGGCGGGCGAAGGCCCAGAAAGGCCCCCAGATCAACGACCCCATGCAGACCGCCTCGGAGGTTGGCCACGCCCAGGAACCACGGCTGGGTGTGCGGCACCGGCATCAGCGGGCTCAGCGGAAAGATCTCGCCTGCGCTCGGCAGGCTCACCAGCAACGACGCACCGGCGGCCTCGAGTGCCAGCCAGCCCGCCTGTCGGGTGTCGTTGCGCGCACCCTGCAGCCGCTCGGCCAGCCGGGCTTGCAGTTCGCGCAGGGCCTCTCGATTCGCCATATCAGTCCCGCCTGGCGGTTCCGAAGGGAGCGGGCGCCCCCTCCGGGAGCTGCGAAAGCCGTGAACTCATGGGCCGCATGGTCAGTCGAAGGCCTTGATCTTGGCGATCAACTCGTCGCTGTTGACGGGCTTGACGATGTAGTCGCGAGCACCCTGGCGCATGCCCCAGACCTTGTCGGTCTCCTGACCCTTGCTGGTGCACATGATCACCGGCACGCTGGCGTACCGGGAGTCGCGGGTGATCGAGCGCGTGAGCTGAAACCCGTTCTGGCCGGGCATGACCACGTCCATCAGGATCAGGTCTGGCGTTTCCTCGGCGAGCCTGCGCATGGCTTCTTCGCCGTTTTCAGCCGTGCGCACGGCGTAGCCGCGCTTGCCCAGCACGTCCGACAGGTGGTGCAGTTCGGTCTTGCTGTCGTCGACGATGAGGATCTTCTGGATCGGCATGGCAGGGCCTCGCGCTTCAGGGCGGGGTGATTGGCGGTCTAGACCGGTGCGCGGCGGAACGATTCCACCGCGCGCAGCAGTTGTTCCTTCGTGAAGGGCTTGGTCAGGTACTCCTCGGAGCCGACCATGCGGCCGCGGGCCTTGTCGAACAGCCCGTCCTTGGACGACAGCATGATCACGGGGACGTGGGCGAACCTCGGATTGCGCTTGATGATGGCGCAAGTCTGATAGCCGTCGAGCCTCGGCATCAGGATGTCGCAGAAGATCAGCTCCGGATCGTGGTCGTTGACCTTGGCCAGCGCGTCAAAGCCGTCCTCCGCGAGCACCACCTCGTGGCCACCCTGGCGCAGGAAGATCTCGGCACTGCGCCGAATCGTATTGCTGTCGTCGATCACCAGCACCTTCGCGCTGGAGCCATTGCTGGCAGTCGGCCCGGCAGGACCGCTGGGCATGGTGCCCGGGGGTGAATTCACTCGCGTCCTCCGGTCTTGCTCGGCGGGGCCGAGGATGTCGGAATCGGGACACAACCCGACCCCGGCTCTGCGCTCAGATCTGGACCATCTCGAAATCTTCCTTGCGTGCGCCGCACTCGGGACAGGTCCAGTTCATCGAGACATCGGCCCAGCGCGTGCCTGGTGCGATGTCGTGTTCGGGGTCGCCATCGGCCTCGCTGTAGATCCAGCCGCAGATCAGGCACATCCAGGTCGAAGGTTCGGCCACGTCGGGTCTACTCGGTCCATACAATGAGCGACGATTGTAGACACGCCCTCCGGGGAGACGAGCCCTTCGCCACCCCCCACGGGAAACCCCCCATGACTTCCGAATCCGCCCCCGACCCCACTGCCCCGGAGGCGGGCACCGAGCCGGCGCCGCCCGCCTGCGTGATGTGCTTCAACGCCAGCGACCCCAGTGGCGCCGGGGGTCTGTCGTGCGACATCGCCACCGTTGCTGCGATGGGCGCGCACGCGCTGCCGGTGGTCTGCGGCATCCTGATGCGAGACACCGCCGACATCTTCGACCAGCACACGCTGGACGACGAGGTCATCGCCGAGCAGGCCCGCAGCATCCTTGAAGACGTCACCGCAGCGGGTTTCAAGGTCGGCTTCCTGGGCAACGCCGAAAACGTCGCCTGCGTCGCCGAGGTGCTGTCCGACTACACCGAATTGCCCGTCGTGACCCACGTGCCCAGCCTGGCCTGGCTCGACGACGACCAGGCCCAGCCCTACCTGGAAGCCTTCCGCGAGCTGATCCTGCCGGCGACCGAGGTCCTGGTCGGCTCGCACAAGACGCTGCAGGACTTTCTTCTGCCCGACTGGGACAACGAGCGTCCGCCCTCGGCCCGGGAACTCGCCTCGGCGGCAGCCGAACACGGCACACGCTACGTGCTCGTCACCGGCATCCTGTTGCCCAGCAAGGGCAAGGAGCAGTACATCGACAACGTTCTGGCCTCCGCTCAAGGGGCGATCAGCGGCGAGAAGTTCGAGATGTTCGACACCAGCTTCGTGGGCGCCGGCGACACGCTGTCGGCAGCGCTCGCGGCGCTGCTGGCGGTCGGCAGCGAGCTCCAGGCGGCGGTCGCCGAAGCGCTGGCCTTCCTGGACCAGAGCCTGGACGCGGGCTTCCGTCCCGGCATGGGCAATGTCGTGCCGGACCGGTTCTTCTGGGCCCTTCCTCCGGCCGAAGAAGGCGGGGAAGCCGAGCCTGATGACGGCGGCCCGTTCGGCGGCGAACCCGGCGGCGGTTCCGGGCCCGGCCCGGCCAACGGCGACGACCGCAAGGGCGTCCCCCGTCGCGTGCACTGATCCCTGTCCTCCACACTGTCCTTCATGACCGATCGCAACCTCGCGCTGTTCGAGCGCGCCCAGGCCGCCATCCCCGGCGGCGTCAACTCGCCAGTGCGCGCCTTCCGGGCCGTCGGCGGCACGCCACGCTTCATCCGCCGCGCGCAGGGGGCATACCTCTGGGACGCCAACGACAAGCGCTACATCGACTACATCGGCTCCTGGGGCCCGATGATCCTCGGCCACGGGCACCCGGCCGTGCTCGACGCGGTGCTGAAGGCGGCGGCCGACGGCTTCAGCTTCGGTGCCCCGACCGAGCGCGAGATCGAACTCGCCGAAGCCATCATCGCCCAGGTGCCCGGCGTCGAGCAGGTGCGGCTGGTGTCCAGCGGCACCGAGGCCGGCATGAGCGCGCTGCGACTGGCACGCGGCTTCACCGGCCGCAGCAAGTTCATCAAGTTCGAGGGCTGCTACCACGGCCATGCCGACGCCTTGCTGGTCAAGGCCGGTTCGGGCCTGGCGACCTTCGGCCACCCGACCAGCGCCGGCGTGCCGGCCGAAGTCGTGCAGCACACCCTGGTCCTGCCCTACAACGACGTGGCAGCACTCGAAGCCGCCTTTGCCGCCCATGGCCGCGAGATCGCCTGCGTGATGGTCGAGCCGATCGCCGGCAACATGAACTTCGTGCGCGCGTCGCTGTCGTTCATGAGCGCGATGCGCCGGCTCTGCACCGAGAACGGCGCCTTGCTGGTCTTCGACGAGGTGATGACGGGTTTTCGCGTCGCGCTCGGTGGCGCCGCGAGCGTCTACGCCAAGGCCCTGCCCGGCTTCCGGCCCGACGTCTTTGTCTTCGGCAAGGTCATCGGCGGCGGCATGCCGCTCGCGGCGTTTGGCGGCTCGCGCGAGGTCATGGCGCAACTCGCACCGCTGGGCCCGGTCTACCAGGCCGGCACGCTGAGCGGCAACCCGGTCGCCACCGCCTGCGGGCTCGCGACGCTGAACCAGATCTGCCAGCCGGGCTACTTCGAGGCCCTGGCCACCAAGACCCGTTCATTGGTCGACGGCCTGGTCAGCGCCGCGCGCGAGGCCGGCATCCCGATGGTCGGCGACAGCGAAGGCGGCATGTTCGGCTTCTTCTTTGCCGATGCGCTGCCGCAGAACTACGGCGTCGTGATGGCGACCGACAAGGCGCGCTTCAACGCCTTCTTCCACGGCATGCTCGACCGTGGTGTCTACCTCGCGCCGGCGCTGTACGAAGCCGGCTTCGTCAGCAGCGCGCACACCGCTGACGACATCTCGGCCACCGTGGCCGCGGCGCGCGAGGTGCTGGCCGCCCTGCCGCGCTGAAGCGTCGTCAGGCCGGCGCCGAGCGCAGGCCGTAGACCTGGCCGCCGACGAACAGGTACTCGACCCGCAGGATCGCGTCGCCCTTTTCGCCGGCAAAGGTGAAGCCGAGCACGGCCAGGGTGTCGCCGTCCTTGATCGGCGGCACCTTCCAGGCGTCCATGCGCGTCAGCGGCGCGAGCTCGACCTGCCAGCGGCGATCGGTCCGGGTCGGCAGCACGGCAGCCTTCAGCAGCGCCGCGCCGTCGACGTTGGCGGCTTGTGCCGGCACGCGGCGGCTCGCCAGGTCGGCCGGCAGCTTCAAGCCCGCGGGCAGCTCGAGCTCCAGCTCGGCATGCGGGTTGCGCCAGGCCACCTTGGCGGCGCGGCCTTCGAGGTAGATCGGCCGCGCCAGGTCGAAGCTGCTCCAGCCGTGATGGGCCCGGGCGGGCAGGGCCAGCGCGGCGGCGGGCAGGGCGAGGAGAACGTGGCGGCGGCGCATGGGCGATGGCTCCTTCTGAGGACCGTCAGACGTAGGCGATCCAGCGGCCGGCGATGATGACGGCGATCCACAGGCCCAGCGACAGCAGGGTCTGGGCACGGGCAATGCGGTCCAGCCGCGTCAGCCCGTCGCGGCCGTGGAAGATCGCCGCGTTGGTGCCGGCCAGCGTCAGCAGTCCCATCTTGACGAGGAAGCTGCGGTTGCCGATCAGCTCCAGCGGCTGGCTCGCGAACATCAACAGTCCCGATCCGGCGGCGATGGCAAATCCCGCCAACGAAATCGTCATCGCCAGCCGCGCCAGCGCACGCAGCGGCAGCTCGGGTGCGGCGCCCCAGACCCGCAGCTCCAGCAGCACCAGACTGCCGAGCAGCAGCGCGATGCCGACGATGTGCACCGCCTCCAGCGCCGGGTAGGCAAACGGGTGGGTGACGATCCAGTCGAAGGGGTTCCAGGCGCGCGGCGCGGCGGCGGTGGCCAGCGGTAGGGTCAAGGGCGACTCCTAAAATTCGATGATGCATCTTCACATCCTGGGCATCTGCGGCACCTTCATGGGTGGCATCGCGGCCATCGCACGCGAAGCGGGCCACCGCGTCACCGGCTGCGACGCCAATGTCTACCCGCCGATGAGCGACCAGCTGCGCGCCCTGGGCATCGAGCTGATCGAGGGTTTCGGCGCCGAACAGATGAAGCTGGTGCCCGACGTGTTCGTGGTCGGCAACGTCGTCAGCCGCGGCAATGCACTGATGGAGGCCATCCTTGACGCCGGTGCGGCCTACACCAGCGGGCCGCAGTGGCTGGCCGAGCAGGTGCTGCACCAGCGCCATGTGCTGGCCGTCGCCGGCACCCACGGCAAGACCGGCACGACCTCGATGCTGGCCTGGATCCTCGAACACGCGGGCCTGCAGCCGGGCTTCCTGGTCGGCGGCGTGCCGCTGAACTTCGAGGTCTCGGCGCGGCTGGGGTCGGGGCGCCACTTCGTGATCGAGGCCGACGAATACGACACCGCGCTCTTCGACAAGCGCAGCAAGTTCGTGCACTACCGGCCGCGCACCGCGATCCTGAACAACCTCGAGCATGACCATGCCGACATCTTTCCGGACCTGGCGGCGATCGAGACCCAGTTCCATCACCTCGTGCGCACCGTGCCGGCGAGTGGCCGGCTGGTCGTCAACGCCCGCGACGAGGCCCTTCAGCGCGTGCTGCAACGCGGCTGCTGGAGCGAGGTGCAGCGCTTCGGCACCCGGCGCGAAGAACCGGGTGGCCTGACCGCCCGCGGCGAGCCGCATGCCTTCGACGTGTTGCGCGGCAGCCTGAAGCTCGGCCGTGTCGAATGGACGCTGATCGGCGAGCACAACCAGCTCAACGCGCTGGCCGCCATCGGCGCGGCTGAACATGTCGGCATCGACCCGGCAGCATCATGTGCTGCGCTGGCGCAGTTCAAGAACGCCAAGCGGCGCATGGAGCTGCTGGGCGAGGTGCGCGGCATCAAGGTCTACGACGACTTTGCCCACCACCCGACGGCGATGCGCAGCACGGTCGGCGGCCTGAAGCGCAAGCTCGAACGCAGCCCGGCCAGCCGGGACGAGCGCATCCTGGCGGTCTTCGAGCCGCGCTCGAACACGATGAAGCTCGGCACGATGAAGGCCTTGCTGCCCTGGGCACTGGAAGAAGCCGACCTGAGCTTCTGCCTGCAGGGCCACTACGGCTGGAACACGCGCGACGCGCTCGCGCCGCTGGGGCCGCTGGCCAGCGTGGCCGACGGTGTCGATGCCCTGGTGGCGCAGGTCGCCAAGGCCGCGAGGCCGGGCGACCATGTTCTCGTGATGAGCAACGGCGGCTTCGGTGGCGTGCACGCCAAGCTGCTCGCGGCGCTGGCCTCGTCCTGAAGCTCGGGTTTCCACGGATCGGGTTGAACCCGCGGCCGCGGAACCTTCCGCCGTTCGGTCCCAACAATCCGCCACCTGTCCCGCACTCTTGAGGTTTGGTCGCGCCGTCCGCAACGGCACCCCGCTGTCGCACTAGGCTTGCGGCTTCACTTGCCGCGACAAGCCGAAGGCGAGCCGCGCCAATCCGACTTTCTTCGACTTCCGACCACGGAAACCCTGCCCATGTCCAAGATTCGCTTTGCGACCCCCGGTGTCCTGACCGCCATCGCACTGGCCACCGCCGGCTGCGCCACCACGGTCGGCGGCCCGACCGCGGCAACGCCGGGCGCCCCGGCCAAGGCCGCGGCACCGGCGAGCCCGGCGGCGGCAAATGCCGCCCCGCCGGCGCAGACGGCCCCGGGCACCCCGGGCGCTGCACCGGCCAGCGCCGCCGCCACCCCGCCGGCCGGCGCCCGCCCCGGCGGCCCGCCGCCGACGCCGGGCGCGCCACCGCCGTTTGCCGAGGTCACGCGCGAGGCCAAGCGCAGCGACGGCTTCATCCCGATCTGGACCAAGGATGAGCGGGTCTGGCTCGAGATCCCGGCCGACAGGCTCGACCAGCCATTGCTGCTGGCCAACAGCATGGCCAGCGGCCTGGGCCAGCCGATCTGGTTCCCGGGGCTGATGGGCCGGGAACACGTGGTCGTGTTCAAGCGCTTCGGCAACACGCTGCAGATGGTCGCGCGCAACCTGCACGCCCGCGCGCCGGAAGGCACGCCGCTGGCCCGCGCCGTCGCCGAGAGCTATTCGGACAGCCTGCTCGCCAGCGTGCCACTGGCCGCCGCACCGCACCCGGAGCGCAAGAGCATCCTGGTCGACGCCAACGCCCTGCTCGGTGGCGACATGCAGGGCCTGCAGACCAACATCGAAGCCGCCTTCCGCCTGCCCTACGCGCTGGACCGCGCCAACACCACGATCGACCGCTCGCGCACGACGCCCGAGTTCACCGCGGTGACGATCCGCCAGCACTACGCCATTCCCAAGATGCCGGTGCCGCCAGTGGCCGCCCCTGGCGCGCCGCCACCGAACCCGGCCGCGATGCCCAGCCCGCCGCGCCGGCTGCCCGATTCGCGCAGCTTCTTCATGTCGCTGGCCTACACGCTGGCGCCGCTGCCCGCGGTGCCGATGGCAACCCGCCGTGCGGACCCGCGGGTGGGCTATTTCACCGACCCGCACCTGGACTTCGGCAACGACAACGGCGGCGACAACCGCACCCACCTGATCAACCGCTGGCGGCTCGAGAAGAAGGACCCGGCAGCCGAGATCTCCGAGCCGGTCAAGCCGATCCGCGTCGTGATGGACCGCAACATCCCCGAGAAGTGGCGGCCGGCCCTGCGCGACGCTGCGCTGGAATGGAACAAGTCCTTCGAGCGGGCGGGATTCCGCAACGCCATCGTCGTCGAGCAACAGCCCGCCGACGCCGACTGGACGGCGTTCGAGGGCACCGGCATCCTGGCCGTGCGCTGGTTCGCGCACGAAGGCCCGGGCGGCGTCGCCGTCGGTCCGTCGCAGAGCGACCCGCGCACCGGCGAGATCCTGCGCGGCGCGGCCATCATGCCGGAGAACTGGGCCCGACTGTTCCGCAACAGCGTGAGCGAAACGGTCCCGCGCCTGAGCGGCGGCAGCATCGCCAATGAATGGACCGACGCGGTCGCCCATCCGGCGATGGCCGCAGCGCTGCCGGGCGACTTTGCCGGCCGGTTTGCGTACTGCCAGGCCAGCGATTCCATGCTCGCCGAAACCGAGTTCGGGCTCGAGCTGCTGCAGGCGCGTGGCGACATCGACCCCAACGGCCCGGAGGCCGAGCAGTTCATCCGCGACAGCCTGAAGGACGTGACGATGCACGAGATCGGCCACGCGCTGGGTCTGCGCCACAACTTCCGCGCGTCGGTCGGTGTCACGGCCGCGGAGTTGCGCGACAAGAACTTCGTCGCCACCCGGGGGGTGTCCAACTCGATCATGGACTACAACGCGCTGAACACCCCGCTGCCCGGCGAAGCCGTGACGAGTTATCACATGACCACGCTGGGCGCCTACGACCACTGGGCCATCGAGTACGGTTACCGGCAGTTCCCCGCCGACCAGGAAAAGGCGGCACTCGCCCGCCTGGCCGGCCAGGCCGCGACCGACAAGAACCTCGCCTACGCGACCGACGAGGACGTCATCGCTGCGGCCGACCCGCTGGTCAACCAGCGCGACCTCGGCGACGACCCGCTGGCCTATGCCGAGCGCAACCTGAAGCTCGCCCGCGAGCTGCTGGACCGCACCCAGGCCCGGCCGCTGGCGGCCGATGACGACTTCACGATGTACCGGCGCAACCTCGAGCGCGGTCTGTCGCGTGTCGGCCAGACGGTGCCGCTGCTGGGCAAGTACGTCGGGGGCATCTACACCACGCGTGCACTGGCCGGCAGCAACCAGGACCTGCTGACGCCGGTGCCGGCGGCCAAGCAGCGCGCGGCACTCGATCTGCTGCTGGCCGAGGTGTTTGCGAGCAAGAGCTTCCGCTTCGACCCGAAGTTCATGAGCCGGCTTGGCGTCGACCAGCCCGAGCGCACGTTCACGGCCTTCAGCGGTGGACGTCCGGGCAGCGACTTCAGCCTGCCGGGGGCGGTGCTCGCGATCCAGCGCAGCGCGCTCGACGGTCTGATGTCCGACGGTGTCGCGCAACGCCTGGCCGACGCCGAGACCAAGGTCGCCGACAGCAGCACGCTGATGAGCTACGCCGAGGTGCAGGACCGTGTCGGCAAGGCCGTCTGGTCCGAGCTGAAGGCCAGCGGCGCGCAGCGCAACATCGACACGCTGCGGCGCAACCTGCAGCGCGAGCACCTGCGCCGGCTGGCCGGCAGCCTGGTGCGGGCCGGCAGCATGGCCGCCGCCGATGTGCGGTCGGTGCACCGCATGGTCGCGATCGAGCTCGAGGCCGACCTCAAGAAGGCCATGGCCGCGACCGGCCTGAATGCCATCACCCGCGCCCATCTGTCCGAGAGCCAGGCCATCCTGGCCGAGGCCTTGAAGGCGCCGCTGGTCAAGCAGGGCGTCTGAACCCCGTCGCCGGCATCGCCACCGAAGCCGACGCGGCCCGCCCGCGTCGGCTTTTGTACTTGCACGGCTTTCGATCTTCACCGCTGTCGTTCAAGGCGCAGCGACTGGCGGCCTGGTGCCGCGAGAACCGCCCCGACCTGCACTGGGCCTGCCCGCAGCTGCCTCCGTCCCCTCGCGAGGCCATTGCGCTGTGCGAGGGTCTGCTGGCGGAGGCGCCCATCGACACCTGGGCGGTGCTGGGCAGCTCGCTGGGTGGCTTCTACGCCACCGTGCTGCACCAGCGACACGGCCTGCCGGCGGTGCTGATCAACCCGGCCGTGGCCCCGGCCCGCGACCTGGCGGCGCACATCGGCGAGCAGCAGACCTGGCATCGACCCGAGGACCGGTTCTTCTTCCGCCCCGAGTACGTGGCCGAACTGCAGTCCATGACCCAGCCCGGCCTGCGCGACCCGGCCCGGGTGCTGGCGGTGCTGGCGACCGGCGACGAGGTGCTGTCGTTTGCCGAGATGGCCGAGCGCTACGCCGGGGCCCGGCAGCATGTCGTGCACGGCAGCGACCATGCACTGTCGGACTTCGAGCAGCACCTTCCCGTGGTGCTGGACTTCATCGGCTTGCATCGACCCTGACCCCCGCTCCCTAGAATCCCGCGCTTTGCACGCAAGGTCTTCATGTACGCCCTGTTCGACGACGCCGGCAAGTTCCTCGCCGGTCGCGTGATCGCCGAAGCCGAGGCGTCGCTCCAGGTGGAGCTCGATTCGGGCAAGCGCGTCAAGGTCAAGGCCGGCAACGTGATGCTGCGCTTTGCCAAGCCCGCGCCGGCCGAGCTGATGAAGCAGGCCCAGGCCGTCGCCGCCGAGATCGACCTCGACCTCGCCTGGCAGTTTGCGCCCGACGCCGACTTCGGCTTCGCCGACCTGGCGCGCGAGTACTTCAGCGCCAACGCCGGGCCCGAGCAGCAGGCCGGGGCCTTGCTGCGGCTGTTCGAAGCGCCGCACTACTTCCGCCGGCTGGGCAAGGGGCAGTTCCGCAAGGCGCCCGAGGACCTGGTCCAGGCCGCGCTCGCCGGCATCGAGAAGAAGAAGCTGATCGCCGCGCAGATCGACGCCTGGGCCGGCGAGCTGGTCGCCGGCAACTGCCCGCCGCCGGTGCGCGAGCAGCTCTACCGCATCCTGTTCAAGCCCGACAAGAACGCACCCGAGTACAAGGCCGTGGTCGAGGCCGCCAGGCGCAGCCACCGCGCGCCGCTGGACCTGCTCAAGCGCGCTGGCGCGATCGAGAGCCCGTACCAGTTCCACTGGCGGCGCTTCCTGTTCGAGGTGTTTCCCAAGGGCACGGGCTTTCCGGCCGGGCTCGTTGCACCGCCGGTCGACGACGGGCTTGCGCTCGCCGAGGGTGTGGCCGCCTTCTCGATCGACGACTCGGCGACGACCGAGATCGACGACGCGCTGTCGGTGCGCGGGCTGGGCAGCGGCAGCGTGAGCTTTGGTGTGCACATCGCGGCGCCGGGCCTGGCCTTTGCGCCGGACTCGCCGCTGGACAGGATCGCGCGCGAACGCCTGTCCACCGTCTACATGCCGGGTGGCAAGCTCACGATGCTGCCCGACGCCGTCGTCCAGGCCTACACGCTGACCGAAGGCCGCGACTGCCCGGCGGTGAGCCTGTACCTCACGATCGACGAGCACACGCTGGAAGTGACCGGCCACACGACGGTGCTCGAGCGGGTGCGGATTGCCGCCAACCTGCGCCACGACAAGCTCGACGCCGTCGTCACCGAAGCCAGTCTCAAGGGCGAGGCGCCAGCCGACTACGCGTTCGCCGCCGAGCTGGCCTTCTGCCACCGCCTGGCGCTGGCCTGCAAGGCGCGGCGCGAGGTGGTGCGGGGCAAGCCCGAGACCTTCAACCGGCCGGACTACAACTTCCGGCTTGCCGGGGCCGACGGCCTCCCGCCCGTGGCCGAGCCCGACGGCAGCGAAACGGTGACGATCTCGACGCGACGACGCGGCGCACCGCTGGACCTGATCGTTGCCGAAGCGATGATCCTCGCCAACAGCACCTGGGGTGGCTGGCTGGCGCAGTTCGGCGTGCCCGGCATCTACCGCAGCCAGGCCAGCCTGGCGCCGGGCATCAAGGTGCGCATGGGCGTCAAGCCCCAGCCGCATGCCGGCATGGGGGTGGCCCAGTACACCTGGGCGACGAGCCCGCTGCGCCGCTACGTCGACCTGGTGAACCAGTGGCAGATCGTGGCCTGCGCCCGCCACGGCCGCACGGCGGCGCTGGCGGCACCGTTCAAGCCGCGCGACGCGATGCTGTTTTCGCTGATCTCGGCCTTTGATGGCGCCTACTCGGCCTACAACGACTTCCAGAACGCGATCGAGCGCTTCTGGACGCTGCGCTGGCTGGAGCAGAGCGGCACCACCGAACTCGTCGCGGCGACGATGAAGGACGGCCTCGTGCGCGCCGAGACGCTGCCGCTGGTGTTCCGCGTGCCCGGCACCGAGGGCCTGCCACGCGGCGTGCACGTGCGCTGCCGGGTCGCCGGCGTCGACCTGTTGACGCTGGACCTGCACGCCACACTGCTGGCGCGCCTGGACGAGGCCGCGGCCGATGCCGGCGACGCAGGAGAAGAAGACGACGACGAACAAGCCGCGCCCGGCGTGCTGGCGCTGGCGATCGACGTCGAAGATGCCGGCGCGCCGGAAGCCGCGCCGCAGGTCGCATCAGACGTGGTGCCGGCCGGGACCGACGCGGGCTGACCGTGCCGAGGCTGGACTGGCGCCGACTCGGCACCCTGCACTGGGCGCTGCTGTTTTCGGCCGCCGTGCATGGGGCGCTGCTGACGGTGCGCATCGTCGACCCGGAGGCCTTCAACCGCGTGTTCAAGGACACGCCGCTGGAGGTCATCCTCGTCAACGCCAAGGGCAACGAGGCACCGGCCCAGGCCCAGGCCATCGCCCAGGTCAACCTGGCGGGCGGCGGCGAGGCCGAAAAGGGCCGCGCGACGTCGCCGCTGCCGGCTGCCGCCGAGGTCCGGCTGGGCGAGTCGGCCGACGACGCACGCCGGCGCATCGACCGCCTTCAGGACGAACAGCAGCAGTTGCTGGCGCAGATCCGGCGCGAGATCGCGGCGCTGCCGCCGCCCGATCCGCAGCGCGAAGGGGGCACCCGCGAAGCGCGGGACACCGAGGACCGGCGGCGCCAGCTGCTGCGCCTGCTGGCCGAGATCGAAAAGCGCGTCAACGACCAGAACGCGCGGCCCAAGAAGCGTTACGTCAGCCCGGCCACGCGCGAGGCGGTCTATGCGATGTACTACGACGCGCTGCGTCGCCGCATCGAGGAACGCGGCACGCGGAACTTCCCCGAGCACCAGGGCCGCAAGCTGTACGGCGAACTGACGATGAACGTGACCGTCGACGCCTCCGGCAGCGTCGTCGATGCCGAGATCGTGCGCGCTTCCCGCTCGCGTCTGCTCGACGCCAAGGCGGTGGCCATCGTGCGCGCCGCGGCGCCCTTCGGTCCCTTCGACGCGACGATGCGGGCCCAGGCCGACCAGATCGTCGTCACCTCGCGTTTCCGCTTCACGCGCGAGGATGGCTTCGAGACGACGCTGAGCGGGCGCTGAGAACGGAGCCCAGGATGTCCGCAACCCCGCCCCGGCCCGCCGACCGCTACGCCGTGCTCGGCCACCCGGTGGCGCACAGCAAGAGCCCGGCGATCCACGCCGCGTTTGCCGCCCAGACCGGCGCCTGGCTGACGTACGAACGCATCGAGTGTCCGCTGGCCGGTTTCGGCGACGCGGTGCGCGCATTTGCCGCCTCCGGCGCGCGGGGCTGCAACGTCACGGTGCCGTTCAAGTTCGAGGCACTGGCCCTGGCCGGGAGCGCCAGCGACCGCGCCCGGCTGGCCGGCGCCGCCAACGTGCTGAGCTTCGACGGCCCCGATCCGCGCGACTGGCGGGCCGACAACAGCGACGGCATCGGCCTGGTGCGGGACATCGAGGCCAATGCCGGTGTGGCCGTTGCCGGCACGCGGGTGCTGCTGATCGGCGCCGGTGGCGCGGCGGCCGGCGTGCTGGGGCCGCTGATCCAGGCGCGGCCGGCGTCGCTTCTGCTCGTCAACCGCACGGCATCGAAGGCGGTCGAGCTGGCCCGCAGGCATGCCGCGCTGGCCGACGCTTGCGGCGTGGCGCTCGCGACCGGGGGGCTCGACGCCGCCGGTGCCGACGCTGCGACCCACGGTTTCGACCTCGTGCTCAACGCCAGCGCCAGCAGCCTGGCCGGAAACGAGCCCAGCCCGGTCGCAGCATCGGTGCTGCGCCCGGGAACGCTGGCGCTGGACCTGATGTACGGCGCGGCCGCCGAACCCTTCATGGCCTGGGCGCAGGCCCATGGCGCAACCCCGCGCGACGGCCTGGGCATGCTGGTCGAACAAGCGGCCGAGGCGTTCTGCATCTGGCGTGGCCAGCGGCCGCAGACCGCGCCCGTGCTCGCGGCACTGCGCGACGCATCCACCCGCACGACACCATGAAACTCCACGCCTTGCGCCTGTTGGCCCTGCTGGGACTGTCGCTCGTCGCGCTGCAGCTGTTCTTTGCCCTGCGCATCCTGAGCATGGCCTGGATCGATCCGCAATCGACGAGCTTCCAGCGCAGCGAAGCCTGGCGGCTGCTCGTGAGCCACGGCCAGATCGCCTGGGCACAGGATTGGCGCGATGCCGGCGAACTCGGCCGCCAGATGCCGCGCGCGGTGATCGCCAGCGAGGACGCCGGCTTCGTCGAGCACGGCGGCATCGACTGGGAGTCGCTTGAAGAAGCCTGGCAGAAGAACCAGCGCGCCGAAGCCCGCGCCGAACGGGCGCAGCAGCGCAACCCCAACCGGCCGGTCAAGGCCAAGGTCGTCGGCGGCTCGACGATCACGCAGCAGCTCGCCAAGAACCTGCTGCTGTCGGGCGAACGCACGCTGCCGCGAAAGGCCCAGGAGGCGGTGCTGACGCTGCTGATCGAAGCCCTGCTGGACAAGCCGCGGATCCTCGAGATCTACCTCAACAACGTCGAGTGGGGCGAGGGCCTGTTCGGCGCCCAGGCCGCGGCACGCCACTACTTCCGCGTCGACGCGGCGCGGCTGTCGGCCGAGCAGGCGGCGCGCCTGGCGGTGATGCTGCCGGCGCCCAAGCGCTTCGAGAAGAACCCGGCTTCGGCCTATGTGCTCGGCCGCGCCGCGACCATCGCCGCGCGGATGGGCGCGGTCGAGGTCCCGCAGTGAGATCCGGACATGGCTGAATCCGACATCACGGCGCAGATCGCCGCCACCGCCGCCGCCCTGGTGGTCGACGAAGGTCTGGACTACGCTGGCGCGCGGCACAAGGCCGGGCGTGAACTCGCTCGGCGCGAAGGCATCGCGCTGAAGTCCCACCTGCTGCCCGACCACGAGGCGATCGAAGACGCGGTGCGCGAGCACATTGCGCTGTTCCATGCCGACGAGCAGCCGGCCGAGCTGGCCGCGCTGCGCGCCGTGGCGCGGCGCTGGATGCAGCGGATGGCGGCCTTTCGTCCGCATCTGGCCGGCGCGGTCTGGCGCGGCACCGCCACCGTGCGCAGCGCGGTCCACATCGACCTGTATGCCGACGACCCCAAGGCGGCCGAGATCGCGCTGATCGACACCGGCCTGGACTTCGACACCGGCAGCCTGCCTCCACCACCGGGCAGCCGCGACGACATCGTCGTGCTCACCGTCGCCACCCCGAGCCGCGAGCTCGGCGACACCGTCACCGTGCACCTGCACGTGCACGACTACGACGGCCTGCGCGGCGCGCTGAAGACCGACTCCCGCGGGCGCAGCTGGCGCGGCGACCTGGCGGCGCTGGACCGCCTGCTGCAAGTCGAGGCAGCGCGATGACCGCCGGCCCGCGTCGGCGTTGGCTGCGCCTGGCCGCAGCTGCGGGCGTCGGCGCGGCAGCGGGCGGCGCCGGCCTGTGGTGGCGCACCGCGACCGAGCAGCAGCTGCACGAGAGAACCGGCAACCTCTGGCTGAGCCGCTTCGAGACCCCCACCGGAAGCGAGCTGGCGATGTCCTCGCTGCGCGGCCGACCGCTGGTGCTGAACTTCTGGGGCACCTGGTGCCCGCCTTGTGTCAAGGAAATGCCCGAGCTCGACCGCTTTGCCCGCGAGTTCGGCCCCCGGGGCTGGTCGGTGGTCGGACTGGCCATCGACAACGCCAAGGCGGTGCGCGAGTTCCTGCAG
>Ga0209985_10000186_pt1 | contig 72213 bp, 52 predicted proteins | sample NOAtaG_FD_187305 | JGI IMG/M metagenome (GOLD analysis project Ga0209985, IMG submission 187305) | Freshwater lake microbial communities from Lake Erie, under a cyanobacterial bloom - NOAA_Erie_Diel6S_1000h metaG (SPAdes) (version 2) | ecosystem: Environmental > Aquatic > Freshwater > Lake ... | reverse complement strand
ATACTGGGTTTTCAGATCAACCATTTGAATATTGACCATTTTCATGAGCTTGTATATTTATACCTGGGCCAGTGCTTTACCGGCCACGAATTTTCCAATTGCAAGCGATGCCGTAGCTGCCGGAGATGGTGCATTGCAGACATTGACCACCTGCGGGCTTTCCAGAATAAAGAAATCGTCCACCAGGTTGCCCATTGCATCGCAGGCCATTGCCCGTACCCCTGCTCCACCGCGTTCGAGGTCATCATATCCGACCGCTGGTATGAGGTGTTGCAGCGCTGTGACGAAGGCCTGTTTAGAAAAAGAGCGTTTAAACTCGTCTAAGCCGTAGCGCCAATGTTTAAGGGCCATTTTACGGAATCCCGGGAACGCCAGGGTTTCTGCCAATTCGCCGAGATGGAAATCCTGCCGCCGGTAACCTTCCCTCCGGAAAGCCAGGACGGCGTTCGGCCCTGCTTCTATCCCCCCTTCGATCATACGGGTGTAATGGACCCCAAGGAAAGGGAACTCAGGGTTGGGGACCGGATAAATCAGGTTGCGCACAAGATACTGTTTTTCGGTTTTCAGCATATAGTACTCGCCCCTGAACGGCAGTATCTTCAGACCCCGCATATCCTGGCCGCTCATAGCCGCCACTTTATCCGAATACAGCCCTGCGCAGTTGACCACTACTTTTGTAGTCAGTTCGCCGGCAGGCCCGGTGATGCAGATTGCATTTCCTGCCACGCGCCGCATTTTTTCCACTGCAAACCCCGTACGCACCTCGCCCCCGTTAGCGCTGATCAGCGCGGCATATTTTTCTGCCACCCTGCGGTAGTTGATAATCCCCGTTTGTGGTACCCAGATTGCCTCTACCGCCGCGACGTGGGGTTCGATCTCCCGTGTTTCCGCCGCACTGATCCGGCGGATCCCATTTAGCCCGTTTGCCAGGCCATTGGCCAGGATTTTGTCCAACTGAGGCCGTTCCCATTCGCGGGTAGCGACGATCACCTTTCCGCAGATTTCATAAGGCACGCTATGTTCATCACAAAACTGCAGTAATGCATCATACCCTTCCCTGCAATTCAGTGCCCGGAGGCTACCAGGCTTATAATAAATGCCGGAATGGATCACCCCACTGTTGTGGCCAGTCTGGTGTTCTGCAAGGTGGGCCTCTTTTTCCACCACACAAATCCGTGTATCCGGCTTTTTCTCCAGTACCTTCAGCGCTGTTGCCAGCCCTACAATCCCACCTCCGATAACGATGATGTCGTATTGCATACCCTGTTTAGTACGATATATCAGAAGCTTTCGGCCCTTTACTATCCACATCCCTCTCCCAAAGCAGGAAAGCGCCCTGCGCCGCTTCGCGCGATAGACTGGTAAAGTAAGAATCCTCTGGTCTGAAAATGCGGAAATTGATTTTACGGTTGATGAGCGGTTCAGTTTTTTCTATAAGCCGAACCAGAAAGGGTTCGTCAATCTGACCCAGGAAAACCATATCTACGACCTGGCTGTCCATGCCCTTTGCAAAAGCACCTGTCAAATACACCTTTTCCAGGTTGCCCAGACGTTGGATGACTTCCTCCACGATATGATCCAGTCCCAGGTGCTTGCGCACCAAATTCTGAACTTCATTAAAAAGCGGGTGGGAGGTATTCGCCTGGAAGATTTTTTTGTTGCCGATATTGTAGCTTACCAGCATCCCTGCATCTTCCAGACGGTTCAATTCCAGGCGAATCCCATTCGTGGAATCCCCGAAATCACTCTCGAGGGCCCTGAGATGCGCTGTAGTAGAGCTGTCGAGAAAGAACTTTAACAACAGCTTAATACGTGTCTGTGAAGAGATAAGGGTTTCTAACATATCTTTAGAGACTGATGCGGGGCAAATATAGGCAAAAAAATTATTTGAGTAAAAAAATTACTCGAATAAATCAACAAGTGTGCGATTTTTGTTAATAAGTGCGACAAATAACTCCTCTTAGCCCAAACGGAAAGCGAAAATGATTAGACTTGAGGGGACGGGATGATCCCGGGCCAAATAGCCAAAAGAACCCGGAAATGGAAATTTTCGTCGTTCACGACCCTGTTAGTCGTCTAAAAACAATATATTGGCCACAAAAACATGTATTCAGCACAGCATACCTATGTGGCGATCATGGCAGGGGGCGTAGGCAGCCGTTTCTGGCCGGCCAGCCGGGAAGCCAGGCCCAAGCAGTTCCTCGACATCCTCGGGGTGGGCCAATCCCTGCTACAACTCACTTTTGGACGCTTTCGGCAGCTATGTCCCGAGACACATATATTTATTGTCACAAACGCCCGTTACCAGGACCTGGTGCTGGAGCAATTGCCGATGCTGCAACCCCATCAGGTACTTTGCGAGCCTTCCCGCAACAACACCGCGCCCTGCGTGGCTTATGCAGCGCTTAAAATCCATGCCCTCGACCCCGAGGCCAACCTCGTGGTCGCGCCCTCTGACCATATTATCCTGCAGGAGCATCAATTCCTCGACAACCTGCGTACGGCCCTTGCTTTCACGTCCAGTAACGACGCCCTGCTCACCCTTGGCATAAGGCCTGTTCGCCCGGATACCGGATACGGGTATATTCAGTATGCCGCAACGTCCTCAACCGCTGCCGGCGGGCAGGAGGAGGCCGTGCACAAAGTCCTCCGCTTCACAGAAAAACCCCCGCTGGAGAAAGCAAAAGCCTTCCTCGATTCCGGTGATTATCTGTGGAATGCAGGTATATTTATCTGGAAAGCAGCACATCTGCTCTCTGCATTTCAGCGATATGCCCGCGATATTTACGATATCCTGAGCCCCGGGATGCAGGTGTTCAATACGGAACTCGAACAGGAATTCATCGAGCAAAACTATCCTGCCACGCCGAATATCTCCATAGACTATGCCATTCTCGAAAAAGCGGATAACGTCTATACCGTCCCTGCAACATTCGACTGGTCGGACCTGGGCACCTGGGCCTCCCTTCACGAAGAGGCCCCCAAGACCACCCAGCACAATGCCTTAAATGCCGACCCCGCCCTGCTCTATCAGGTACATAACACGCTGGTGCGTGCGCCCAGGGGCAAAATGGTCGTCCTCCGGGGACTGGATAACTTTATTGTGGTGGATGAAGGAGATGTACTCCTGATCTGGCCCAAAGACCAGGAGCAGGAAATCAAGCAAATGCTCCAGGAAATTCGTTCAATGGGCCAGGAACACCTGTTATAACGGATTATGACCAGCAAGACGCAACCAATAAAGGGAAATGCAGCAAGAACAATCCATCGGCGAAGAAAAACCGATATCTACGGCAGATATGTCGTTTCCGGTATCCGGCTTACTCTGTAAAAGCACAGAGGGCGCGCTCTACCTGGCCATTAAGTCCTGTGGTATCGGGCCTGGCGATTACCTCATCGTACCTAACCTGGGCAGCAACGACCTTGCCGGGGCCCTTGGCCGCACAGGTGCGGTACCAATCCTTATTGACGTGGACCCGGAGCACTGGCTCATTGATCTCGACCTTTTAGAGGCATTTCTAATGGGGCACACCCTGCTCAACGATCACGACCAGCTGGCGATGCGGCATAATGGAGCTATAATCAAAGGAATCCTGGTCGTCCACCTCAACGGAAACCCCGCCGACCTCGACCGGCTGGGCTTTATCGCACAACGGTTCTACCTCCCGCTCATCGAAGACGGAACGGCGTCCTCGCGTACACTTTTCCGCTCCAAACCCGTAGGGGCCTGGGGTGATGTCGGAGCAATCGCCCTTGACATACACCCTGCCGGATACCCATCCGCCACTGGGTTACTGCTGGCACGCGATAAATCCCGCCTCGATACCGCCATGCAGTACGCCGAGGCAGCAGAGCCATACGAAAGACCCCGTCTCACTGACCTTGACCTGGCAACCCTGCAGCACTCCGGACAAGACAAAGAAAAAACCCGGGAACACATCCTGGAAGAAAGCCTGTGCAACATACCACAGATCCGCTTTCAAAATACCCTTCGCTTTGCACACCGGCATTCAGGCACTTTTATGCTGGAGACAGAAACAGCCCCCGAGTTACACGCATTTTTGGAGCGGCACCATATCGTTACTACGTCCCTCGCCCCTCCGTTAAATCTCCTGCCCCCTTTCCGAAAAAGCCTCTATATCAGCCAAAAGGACAGTGCCGCCAGATTATTCGATCAGGTGGTCTGCATCCCGGGGGTGGATATGATGCCGGAAGAGACTTTCGGAAAAATCGTGCCCCTGATCGAACAATTTTTTAAGGCATAAAATGACCCGATACTTCTTTTCCTAAAAAACAAAATACCCGGGGACGCCCCGCCCGTGCAGCTACCCCGGCAGGCAAAAATATCACCCTTTATCGGGGTTCCCTTCCGGCAACGTCGGTGTAGAATTGCCCATTTGTACCTGCCAACCGGCACTTTCTGCCATAAAACGGATCATGTCGAGGATTTTGATACCCTGCTCGCGCGCGCGCGGAAGGAGATCGCTTTGACGTGCTTTCTCCACGATAAATGCCTTGGCATTCTGGTTCATTTTGTTGTAATCTTTTTCAGAAAAAGAATTGAAGGTGCCTTCGGAAATATCGTAATAGTCCAGATCGTGTTCAATTGAAATAATGGACGGGGTGTCCGGGATATTCCGGATAAGGAGAAGACCCTCATCCGGGCGGGCATCGAAAGCCAGACGGGAGAGGTCATATCCGGCTGAAACCCTCGCCTTTACCCGCATAAGGGCTTTTTTGCGGAATATCCACCAGTCGTAAGCATAGAAGTCTTTATAGTTATACAGCTCGGTGAAATAGCCCTCTACCGTTACCAGCTTGGAGACGGTCTGGATCTTTTCGAGTAAAACCGCCGCATCCTCTTCCGTTTTAACTTTTTCCGGCTGTTGATACCAGTAACGTGCCGCCAGGAAGCCAAGGGCAAACAATCCTGCCACTACTACAGGCGCCAATAAGGTTTTGATGAAACGCATAGTGAAAATCTTTTAGGTTTGACGAAATTACTGCGGCAAATCCCTCTCCGGTTCTTTTTCCGAGCGGGGGAGATATGCGCTGAGCGGATAGCGGATGCCATTATAACTTTTCAGGACTGCCTTCACCGAGCCAACCGAAATCGGGGATTCGATCATGAGCGGCAGGCGGTTTTTGTCGTCAGAAGCATAAATCTTTAGCTTGTCGTCTTCTTTAAAAACATAGCCCTTAATCACGTCGGGGCTCATCAGAAGGGTGTTGAATCTGCCAAGTTTATGGATACGCTTTTCCGGTACCTTACCCAGGTAGCGGATACGCAGGGGCCAGACCTTTTTGTCAATAAATATCTTGATTGGCACGGGAGTTCCGGAAGACAATTTCTCGAATTCCAGGTTTCGCGTAAAATAAATAATCGAGAGAATGTCGTGCATACAGGGGTCCACATTATACTCGGTCGTTTCGGCAACTTCCCTGGTTTTTCCCCTAACCGAGGTCACCTTCCTGGTTGACTGGTCGAAAGTCAGTTTATCATAAAGTCGGTAGCCCCCTTCTTCCACTTCCCTCGACGAGGATACCGGCAGCAGGGTATTTTTATCCAGATACACCTCGTACTTATCGCGCACTTTGAAGAACCAGTCGTATGACGCATAGGTACTGCCTGTCGCCGTGATATGATAGCGGCTGCCGGCATCCCTGACCCTGAAGGTCAGCTCGCCTGCCGACATCCAGATGAAATTCCAGTTGTAGTAAATTTTGTACACCAGTTCCTCCCCGACCAGGAAAGCCTTATTAGATATGGAGCACTGATCTGCCGGCAGGACCTGCCTTGCCCCATGGGCACCATCGTAACGTTTGGATTCATTCCGATGGAAGCTGGTCAAAGCAAAAAAAGCGACGAAGACTACAAGAATGCGTGGCATGACTGGAAAGTTGGGGGTGAAGCGATTACAACGGGGGCTTGTCGTACCTGTAATTTTTAAATTTTTTAAACCATAAAAAAAAGAACGCCGGGACGGCGAGGTTTATTATAAAAAGGCCATAAGATGCCGATAAGATCTGTAGTGGATCGGCGCCCCAGGTCTGCCATATCAGGAGGGCAATCTCCCCACGGGCCAGGAAACCCAGCAAAGGCGGGAGCGGCAGGCCTGTCTGGATCAGGTAAATCGTAGCGATACCGGTAAAAGCGGCATCAGAAGGCAGATAAATCCCGCTGAAGCGGAGCATGGCATCGTATTGAATAGCATAAATACCATATCTCGAAATCGCGAGCAGCAATCCGCGCAGCATCTGGATACGTGAAAACCCACCCAGTGGGGTTATTTTTGCCCACCAGTTGCCCAAAAAGCGGGACCAGCCCCTGCGTTCCACAAAATAAAGAAGCGGCCGGAAGAAGAACCCAATACCTACCAGGCTAGAAAACAGGATAAGACCTGAAAACAGCGTAGGTGCAATTCCGGAAAGTGCATTACCTTGCAGATGTGCAGAAAAAAGTGTCAGTGCCGGAAGGCCGGTAGCCAATAAAACGGCCATTTGGCAATATGCCGAGCCCAACGCGGCATATACCGCCGGCCAGCGGCTGCCCGGAGGGGAAATCAGTACCCGCGCCATATATTCGCCGCTTCGGTTAGGGGTAAGGAAAGAAAGGGAAATGCCGCCCAACACTGCCCTAAACCCCTCCCGCAGGTCCGGTACTGTTGCAGGTGCAAAAAAATTCTGCCACTTGCGCACCTCCAGGTACCAGTTGACCGGCATCAGCAGGATCCCTGCCAGGAGCCAGCCCCACGACGGACGGAAACCGCCGTCGCGCAACTGTTCCCAGAAGCCTGTGGCGCCGCGATGAGCAGAAAGCTCGTACAACACCAACCAGGAAAGGATTATAACTCCCAGGCCCTGGAACACCTTTACCAGAAAGCGGGGAGGTTTTTTTTTCATCAGGGCACTTAGAGACAAAGACAACGGAAATTTTATTTTTTTGCGAAAAATCGTTTCTTTTATCTGCGGACTTGTTGCGACGGGTCAGTATAGTGGGAAAAAGAGCTGTTTTTCGTCCACACAAAACCTTTTTGAAGCGCATATCCCGGCTATTTCACCGAAAAAAGGTATTGTTTAGGCGAAAAAGCACCATTTTGGCCCATTATGGCCCCTCGGAAAAAATCTTATACACCATCCGGTATAAAATGCATCCATTGTGGAAAAAAAAGAGCAGGTACAACGCATTCTCGGAGTAGATCCAGGCACGACCATTATGGGCTTTGCCGTGCTGGAAGCACATCAAGGGAAACTGCGCAGCCTGGAAATTGGCGTACTGCAATTGCATCGCTTTGAAAGCCATCCCCAACGCTTACAGCGCATCTTCGAGCGGCTGCAAGGGCTTATTGATTTTCACCGTCCGGCTTCAATGGCTATTGAGGCCCCTTTTTACGGCAAAAACCCTCAATCCATGCTGAAATTGGGGCGTGCCCAGGGCGTCGCTATCGCTGCGGCGATCACAAAAGGCCTCGATGTAACCGAGTATTCCCCCAAAACGATCAAACAGGCCATCACCGGGAATGGCAACGCACAGAAGGCACAGGTAGCTGCCATGCTGGAGCGCCTGCTCGGAAGCCCGCTGGAAGAGCGGTACCTCGATGCGACGGATGCCCTTGCAGCCGCCGTATGCCACCATTTCCAATCGTCGGGGCCAGTGAAAGGGATTGCCCCGAAAAAGGGCTGGGAGGCTTTCCTCCGCGAAAATCCCGATCGGTTGAAGTAGCCCGGGCGACAGAAATCACTGCCCTGTCAAAAAGTTACTGCGGATAGCTACGGCAAGTGCTTCCATTTCAGCGGGGGAGAATATCAGATGTTGCTTTTCGAAGCTGATGTCGCGCATTTGGTTCAGGGGGATAAGATGGATATGCGCATGTGGGACCTCCAGCCCGATTACGGCTACCCCGATGCGCAGGCATGGCACGGTAGCACGCAGGGCTGTGGCCACGGTCTGGGCGAAGACCATCATCCGCGACAATTGATCGGAAGGCAGGTCGAAGATGTAATCCACCTCTGTTTTGGGAATCACCAGGGTATGGCCCTTCGCCTGTGGGCGCACATCGAGGAAGGCCAGGAATTCGTCGTTTTCGGCAACTTTATATGCGGGGATTTCCCCGCTCACAATCCTGCTGAAAATTGAAGGCATGTCTATACGCTTTAAATGGAGATATCGTCAATTTGAAATTGCATGACCCCGTTGGGTGTATTCACGGTAGCGATTTCGCCGATTTTTTTCCCCAGCAGGCCTTGTCCCATGGGTGAGTTGACGGAAATTTTCTTTGCCTTGAGATCAGCCTCTGATTCCGAAACGAGCTGATAGGTTATTTTTGCTTTATTTTTCAGATTGGTAATCGAAACCTTGCTTAGTACGGTTACCTGGGAAGTATCCACTTCCGATGCATCCAGTATCCTGGCCGTGGAGAGCTGTTTCTCCAAATCGTTGATCCGCAGTTCCAGCATACCTTGTGCTTCCTTTGCAGCATCATATTCGGCATTCTCAGAAAGGTCGCCTTTTTCCCTTGCTTCTGCAATAGCGCGCGCAGCCTCTGCGCGGCCTTTCGACTTCATCTCGTCCAGATCAGCTTTCAGCCGCTCGAATCCTTCGCGGGTCATGTAATGGATCGCTGCCATACGTTAATTTTTTAGCATTTGGTTTTAATTGCGGGACAATGCGTTTAAGCGGTTTTGTCCTCATAAAAAAAAGGGGGTATAGCACAACCGGTTGGGGGGGCCACCCGGGAAACTGCCCTTGCTTTAAACACTCCGCATCACAAAAAAAATAAGCGGCTTGCGCCGCCAGTTAATATTTATTTTGCCGCCTTCGGCGGCAAAATAATTTCTTTTGAGCGGCGTTTTCATTGATTTTGCTTCGCAAAATCAATGAAAACGCCGCTCAAAAGAATATTATTTGGCGGCGTAAGCCACCAAATGACAGGCCGGGGCTTTTTACACAACCCCATTAAATTTTTTTGAGCCGCGATTTCGACGGTTTTGATTCGCAAAACCGTCGAGATCGCGGCTCAAAAAAATATTATTTGGCGGCGCAAGCCGCCAAATGATTTATGAGACAGTCTCAAAAATTTTTGGGCTGTCTCATAATCATGAATTTACAAATATCGCATTTTTTTTATTACCAATCAAGTGTTTAGAGGCTAATTCGCAGGGAAACGTTGTGCGTACCGTTCCAGACCCTGGTAGCGCGGTAGGCATAATCTATGGCGAGACGGGAATCCTTTTTTTCCTTACTCACCGGCATTTCGAGGGTTGCACCTGCGCTGGGGCCGGTAAAAATGGGTGCCTCAACGGCATTGCCGACGCCCATTTCGAAGTTGTAACCGGCACGGAGCATAAATATTTCCTTAAGTGCATACTCCAGGCCTCCACCGATCTGATCGCGGGAGAAAGAGTTGGAGGTGAAATTGCCGACGGCTGTCAGGCGGTGTTCATCGCCAAAATAGAAGTCCTGCGACAAGCCGATATTGAGCATAGAAGGAAGTTCGTATTTTGCACCGCGCTGGTCGAGGGTAAGTTCATAGGACCCCCCGTTGGGGCTGGGGCGCTGTACAGAAAGGGCTTCGCCGCGAAAAGTCATCGGCGACCCGACATTGCGCAGGCTGATGCCAAACTTAAAATTATCTTTTGGCCCGGTGACATACTGGACACCCGCGTCTATCGCAAACCCAAATGCCGAAACGTTGGCCAGGGCCTCCGAAATCCCGCGCACCAGAATACCTACGGATACTTTATTCTCAAAAACGTGTGAATAACCAAGCGCGAGATTGAAGAAGTTTGGGGAAAAAGTAGCCCCGGTACCCTCGGGTTGATCAGTCGTCGTAACCTGTATATCCCCGAAATCCACCGCCATCAGGTGGAATCCAAACGCACCATTGGCACCAATGCGTCGGCTGAGGCCCGCAGCATTAAGCCGGATATCCGTACCTTGCAGGTAAATACAGTGCCCGAAAGCCAACTCCAGACTATTGATCCTGCCCAACCCCGCCGGGTTGATCTGCATAGCCTCGACGCCCCGTACCATAGCAGTGGACATGGTGTGCAGGCCTGCACTCCTCGCCCATGGATTGAGCAGCAGTTCGTACGCCCCTGCCTCCCCCTGACGGTCGGGGTTACCTGCAACCAGGTTTCCTGCGATTGCGAGGGACAAGATTAGCAAGGAGGTAAGTTTTTTTATTTTCATAATAATCGATTATTAATATCTGTTACACGCATGGCAACGGGCCAGCGTATGAGGTTGTACGGAAAGTCCCCGGCCCATCATTTGGCGGCTTGCGCCGCCAAATGATTTTTTTAGAGCGCCGTTTTCATTGATTTTGCTTTGCAAAATCAATGAAAACGGCGCTCTAAAAAAAATTGATTTTGCCGCCTAAGGCGGCAAAATAATATTCTCCTGAGACACCGATTTGTCGATTTTGCTTCGCAAAATCGACAAATCGGTGTCTCAAAGAAATTTATCACAACCCTGAGGGGTCAAACTTACGGTTCACCCCGAACCATTTAATCGTTCGCTGGCCCAGCTCCCCGGCATCCACGTGAATCAGATAGACCCCGCTACCAATGGGAATCCCCTTCGCATTTTTGAGGTCCCATTCGAGTGCTGGCGTGATTTGCTGGCGTTCGACCGCGCGATTGTTGCCACGCGGGACAGACCCCGTCTCATCTCGACGGTATTGACGGATAAATTTACCGTCCAGCGAGTAGATGGTGACGATACACTTTGCCGGAAGGTTGGTAATCTTCACCGTTGTGGTAAACTGGGACACTTCATAATCCGAGAATCCGTAGTAGGGGTTGGGCACTACATTGATTTGCCGGAGTGCTTCGCTAATACCCGCTACATCCAGCGCGGCAGCCTGTTTATCCTTTACCACAAAGCGGTACGTCGGATAGCCGTTATTTTTACCTGCTGCCGAAGTACGTACGTCATAAAGGTTTTTGACCCTCAGCTTGACTACCACATCACTGGGGATGAGGCCATCGCGATAGGATTTGAGCTGAGTACCGGGGCGCAGCATGAGCAAGCCGGCCCAGGTGATTTCGCGCACCCCGCGCAACTTGGAGAGCGAGGGCCCACGGAAAGTAGATTCCAGATTCTGACAACCATCGTATGCCTGCTTGGTCACATATACAAAATGCTGCCCTCCGGCGATATAGGGCAACAACTCTCCGGTTTGTGAAGAGCCAAGCGACAGGATAGCGGAGGGGTTGAACATCATATCCCTGCCATTGTTGAGACGTGGGTCGTTGAAGCCGGAATACACGGAATTTTCGGCGAAGAAAATATTGAGGCGCTGACCGGTCTCCACATCAATCGCATAGCCGGGAAACCATCCGAAGCCTGTACCGGCATTTTGCGTATCCGTATCCGGCAGCCCATCGTTATTGGCATCCTCCCTGCTGACGTTAGGGGCTGCCCGGAGGTCAAAATGCCTGCGCCCTCCCTGGGTAGCGAGGCGCTCCGCAGCATGGAAGCGGTTGGCCCCTTCCAGGATTATACAGCGGCTCCAGTGTGCCTTATTCGAAGTGAGTACGATATCCACGTTGTTGAGGTCCTGAAGGCGCATCTGGGAAATGGCGATCCCATTACCGCTAAGGTCTGTCCAGGCAGGGGTGATATAGGCGGGGAACCGGCCGTCGAAGTTGCGGTAGTTGGCGAGGCGGTAAGGTACGAAATAGCCGGGCCCGACATTGCTGAACGCCTGCCTGGGGTCGAGTACAGCATCGGGCTGCCCGTCGCCGGTGGCCAGGAAATTAAATACCTGCTGGTCGAAATCCGACAGGGAAGGCGCCAGGCCATCGCGTACGCCAAACAACCAGGGCTGTACCCCTGCCTGAAGGTACTCTTCCTCGTATCCGATAACGCCGTTGGTCGCATCAGAACGGTCACCGGCATCGCCGGCCTGCCCAATCGCGACAGAGAAGCCATAGCGCTTGACGATCTGCTCGTTGAGCTTGTCGAGGGATTTTTCCGAGTAAATAATGGGTTCCCGGAAATCGCTCAGATTGCGCAATTCCCAGCGTACGGGAGGATCGTTGAGGGTATTGTTGGAGGTGTTCCTGTCCACCACGCGAAGTTCGAATACACCATCGCGCACGTCCAGGGGGTTAAAGATTTTTACTTCCAGCGGCCCCCTTCCCGGGCGGTAGGTCACTTCCCCTTTGAAAGAGCCATCGAGAATGGCAAGGCGTACAGCAGGCTGCATATCCAGGAAATTACTGCCGGTACCGACTCCTTCGATCCGGGTAATTTCCACACCTTCCCCGAAAGCCGCGTTGAGGTTGCGGTCGGTAATCGGCCTTGGGATGACGGTGTAATACGGATTGACCCCGTCGCCGATATTCCGTCGGCCCTCCAGATATGGCCTGCGCTGGCCGAGCACCTGTTTAGGGTCAAAAGGACGGTAATTGTTGTATGCGTAGGCCACCGCCAGGAAGTAATATTTTCTGTGGTTGATGAGTTTCCGGTTACCCTCGGCAAACTGGTCTTCGGTAATCCGAAAAGTATGGCGGATGCCCTGGTCCTGGCCTTCCACTTTGAGCTCGGGCACGTAATATTCCTGTCCGGTAGGATTTTCGATACTGCGCCAGTTAAATATTTTCCCGATACCGTTCCGGATATCTACCTGGTAGATTAGTCGGGCTTTATCGGGGTTCTCGAGATCGGCGGTAGAGACTGTAGGACCTTCAAGCTGGTATAATTTATAGCCTTCGAAAAGGTAGAGGCTGTCCTTTTCGCCTACGGGCACCTGGAGGCCGCGCTCGGCATAGGCTTCATACGCATTATTGGAAGTAATGGTATCATTGGTGAAAACGGCGATAATTTCCCGGTCCAGTTCGATAAAATCCACATCGGGCGCGTCGGGGCCATCCGTCAGTTCAAAGCAGTTATCGAAGAGCGATTGGGCGATATCATCCGCTTCCAGGAGTTTGGAGATATCCGGACAGGGATAGACCTGATCGCCGACCCAGACTACCCCGACGATCAGCTCGTTTACTGCACCGGGATCCAGGCGGAAAGGGCCGGAGGCCTGTATGGTGCGGCGGTCGCCAAAAGGCAGGCGCTGGGTACACATAGACCATCCACGCGGGTTATTGGGCGCTTCGGTGAACGCGTACCGGATGGGGAAAGAGTTTTCCTGATAAGCATCTCCCCCAAAGGTAAAAGGGGTGCCATCACGCCAGAAGCCGGACAGGTAGTTATAATACTCCTGTGCGGTGGAGGGATCCGTCGTACCCGGGGGAGGGCCTCCGACGCCCGCATTATTATAATAGGTGAAGGAAGACATGCCGATGTCTTCGCCATTCTCATCGAGGGGCCCACGGAAATAATCTACCCCCAGGACGGGGATATCGGCACAATAGGTGTTGACGCCTCCGGGGCAGGCACAGCCGGTCTGACCATCTAGAGCATCCTCATTATAGACATAAGCGAGACTGCGGGTAGTGTCGCAGCCCACATAATCGTCGGTATAGCAGCCCAGATCGGGGTCCACCCACATCGCAAAATACGTATTGTTAATACTTTCCACCGCCCTGTTGATCAGTTTGTAGCGCTGGAAAGTCATATCGTTGATCTCGTCATTGGTGGCATAAGAGAAGGCCTGTACCTGTACTTCCATCTGGATAGGATCGGCACGGGACTCGGCATGGATACCGCCGGCATCGTTATAAATCCAGAAGATCATTTCGTCGGGAAACTGTGGCTTTTGGGTACAGCCCCGGATTTCGATGACCGGGAAATCCCCGCGTTCGGGATTGTAGAGGCCGTCGCCGTCCTGATCCCAGAACCCGGCGAGGCCCTGGGTGGTATTGGGTAGTTCAAACCGGTGGATTTCGAAAAAAAACTGGTTACCGCGGGCAGGCCAGCCTTTGATATCGCGCGGGATATCCTTTGCGTTGTAGGCAACTCCCTCCCTTTGTGCCTTCTGCCAGTTGCGCAGATGGAGCTGAACGCTTTCCCCTTTGACGACGAAAAGGCGGTCCCACCGGGCACAGGTTGCTTGCGTCGTACGACCGGTCTCAGGGCTTAGCGGCCCGGGATAGTAATCGAAATTACCCTGGCTCCGGCCATACGTTTGTGCGGCCACTTTCAGGTTCCCGGCTGGGTCAACTCCGCCCAGCCAGACAGCGCCTGCAAAGATAGCGGATACTTCCGGTACGCCCGGGGGTACTTTCGGCACCACATAGCGGCCATCGTTGCCATCCCACCACACATCCCCGCCGGTAGTCAGACGGGCCCTGACATTATTAATTGCCTGGTCCACCCGTGCAATGGCATTATCGCAATTTTCCCGAAAACGGGGCTGTACACCTGCAGGCCGTGGGGTACGTACCCATTCCGGACTGATGTAGCCCTTTGCTGTGAGTGGGGCCAGGGAAATCAGAGAGACAAACAAAGCGTATAATCGCATTCGTCGCATAGCAACTGTTTTTCAAAAATTCACAATAGAACCAATGAAAATATGGCGTGGGGTAGCAAAGAAGCCGGGGTTCAGGAGGCGCCACTGATACGAGGAGAGGTAGGCGTCCACGAGCCGCGCAGAATTCTGGATCGTCGTCAGCTTATCCTGTCCATTGGTAGAAGCCAGGAAGCCATCGTCATACGCCGAACCGGTCACCGAATAGACATTTAGCACATTCTGGCGGTCGAGGAGGTTGGATACCCGGCAGTAGAAATTGACCGGCAAGCCCTTGGCGATATTGACCGTCCTGTCCACGCGGAGGTTGAGGGTAAACGTCCAGGGCTTCCGGGCGCCGTTCAGGGAGCCGAGTACCTGTGCGCCGCCGAGTTCGAGGGGGGTTTGTTGTGCCGTATAGGGGCGGCCCGAAACCGCTACCATTTGGAGGTTGAAGCCGGTATTTGCCAGGATTTGAGCGCCCAGCACTTCGGGGCCGAGGTATGCCCTGCCCGACTCGAAGCGGTAGTCGAGGTTGAGGTTGATACGGTGGCGCTCGTCGAAATTGAGCGGGAACAAGGTGCGCAGGTTGCCCCTGCTCGTCAGGCCGCGCTGGGAATTGGCATCGGAGCCGGTACCGTCGGCAAATTGCAGGGTATAATTCGCCAGCAGGGAAATATTGCCCGTACGACGCAGCTCGTATTCAAAAGAAAAACCTTTTACCGTACCGAAATCGAGGTTTCCATATGTCGTGTACTGGCTAATGACCGGTACAGGGAAATAAGTCCGTATCTGGATCATATCGCGCATTTCCCGGTAATAAGCAGATAACTTGAGCTTGGAAGTCTGCGATAGCTTTTGCTGAAAGCCCACTTCGTAATTAATCGTGCGCTCGGGGCGGAGGTCCGGGTTATTTTTAATAGCGAAAGGGTTGTCGGTGAAATAGAAATAGTCGGCGGCAGTGGCGATGGTGTTACTGGAGGGCCGCTGTACGAGGATATCGTAGTTGGCAAAGAAGTTAGCTTCGCCGGAAATGGGGAAAGAGAAAGCGAGGCGCGGCATGAAATTGAATTGCGGCGCATAATCGCGGAAAGAGATGCTGGGGTCATAATCCCTGGCCTTGATGAAGTTGGAATTGGCCTGTGCCCGGTCATCGCGATATCTGGGGAATACCAGCCCACCTGTAAAGATGTCGGTAGGGCTGTTGACTGGCGTGCCATTGGGGCGGTACCATTGGTCCCCATCGCGATAAGCCTGAATGGCATTGCCACTGTCGTTGAGATACACTTTATAATCGCTGCCGACACTACCGGGCTTTTCGCCGCCGAAGCGATCGTGATACTCTTCGGCGCCCATGATTTCGTAAAGGGCGTAGGGGTCGCGCAATACACGGGTATTGGCATCGTAGCGGTCCACCCGGAGTCCGAGGCGGAAAATGATGTCGCGGAAAGTGAATTTATCCTGGATATAAGCTGCACTGTAAACCGGTCGGTTGGGCGCAACCGGGAAGGTCCTCACGCCATCCGCATCGGTGGCCGTGAAAAATTCTTCATACGTGCCATTAAAGGGGTTGCCCAGGTAGTCGTAGCCGAAATAACTGATAATCCCCTGGTCGTTGAGTTCTTTGGCAGAGAACATATCCAGGCTCAGGTCTGCGGGGTCCATGCCGTCCACATTGACAAATTGATTGAGCGGCACGTTCAGTTTCTGGCGGATGGCCCGGTAGAAGCGGTTATCCTGGTTTTCGGCGATCGCGACACGCAGCAGGGGCACCCTGCCTGCATTGGGAATCTCTACATAGCCGACGGTATCCGCACCTGGCGCGATACCCTGAATATGATTATTAGCCTGTTGGCGGGCGATCTCCCAGAGGTTGCGCGGTGCGATGACATGGCTGCGGTCAATACGCTGTTCATAGATGAAGCCTACCTGGATATTATGACGGCCACGGTCGGAATTTCCGGGGACGATATCGAAGTTGGCGCGGGCATTGAACGTATAGACATCGCCACGGCCCCTGGAGGCCTGGTTAAAGACCCAACCCACATTGGTGTGGAAGCCCCACGAGTTGTCGAATACATTGGATATAAAGCCATTGGGCGCGATAAAGCCCCCCCTGGAAAGCAGGCTGCGATCATCGAAGAAATCACTCAGGATAAAGGTGCCCACCTGGCCGTTGAGTGCATCGCCCGGTCTGATCCCCAGGGCATTGTTGTAGTTGGCCAGGACAGGATTTCTCTCCCCTGGTTCGTACTTGCGCAGGACCTGGCGATAATCGGTATGGCGCAGGATATTGGTTTGCCGGATCGGATCGAACTGCAGGGAGAAGGTGGGTACCCATTCGATATCGAATTTGCCGACATAGCCATAGTCGAAATAATTAAGCCGATGGCGGTGGTCATAGGATTCGCTCCCCGAGGATTCGGCGCCAAACTGGAGGGTGTAGGAGGCATTTTGGATCAGCCCGGCGCTTTCGCCGCTGCGGGCGCCCCCGATACGGTGCCGGAAGCGGAAAATGCCCCTGCTGGTTCCGCCCACGTTATAGGGATTATTGTGGCTGTTGAGCACCCGCCAGGAGGACCCTGGGGAGAAACGGTTTTCAAAATCCGTATAGGAACCTGTAAAAGAAACATCAATTGCATCGCTGAAGCGTGCATCAATTTTAGCCGTAGCATCCAGCCTTCTGCTTTGGTCAAAAGGGTTGGTCTTGACCACATCCACATCTTCGGCCTCGAGGAAATCGGCGGCAACGAGGAATGACCCTGCCCGGGCGAAGATGGGGTTCGCCTCCAGTTCTTCCAGTTTTTCCGCTTTGATGCGGTAGAGGGGCGTTGCTGCGGGGTCATCATCCACCCGGTAGGTATAGCGCCCGGACAGACGGTAGCCGAGGATGGAGCGCCCTTTACTGTTGCGGAGGATGGGCCCGGAGAGGTTGATACCCGCGAGGCTGTTGCCATAAGGGCTGACGTATGAAGAAGATTCGAGCTCGGCGCCCCCCGAGAAGCGGTCGGAAGGGCCCTTCGTTGTAATCGAAATAATCCCGCCCGTAACATCGCCATACTGGGCCTCTACCCCACCTGTGATGACCTGAAGCTGGTCAATCTCGGATTCCGGGATTAAGTTGCCCTGGATACGGACACCATCAATATAATAATCTGTAGAAGTTGCACGCGAACCCCGTACGGTAATTGCGCCGCCCTCTTCGGCGGAGGCGAGCCCGGCAGCCGTAGCAGCAAGGGCATTGATGTTCCGGGTCGGAAGGTTACGGATACTTTCACTCGTGAGGACCTGCCCGGAAGTTGTATTGTCCTGTTCAATCAGGGGAACACGGTACTCCACCACCTGAACCTCGTTCATGATAATCCCACCTCCGGTTCCGATCTGGATATCTACCCGGTTGACACGGCCGGCGAGGACTTTCACCCCGGCGACCCTTTTGGGCTGGTAGCCTGCGAAAGAGGCTTCCACGTCATAAGTTCCGGGGTCAATATCCGGAAAGTTGAAGTTGCCCTGATCATCCGTTTCGGTACCCGTTACCAGCACGCCGTTCTTGAAAAGGGCGACAGTAGCGAATTCTATAGGCCCTCCGGCGTCCTCGTCCGTCACCTTTCCGGTAAGGGAGGTTTGAGCAGATAGCCCGTTGAGGGCGATAAAAAAGAGTATCCCGGGTAACAGGTATTTGACCATACCGCAATTATTTTGAAGCGCAACGCAATCTTTGGCAAATATTGAAATTTTAGTTCGAATTTGCCCCACCTGTGCCACAAATTCCTGTAGGGTAGTGGGGTAATTCAACGAAAATCCGACAAATCAGGGTATAAAATATTGGATTGCCAGCTCATACCCTTTAAGCCCGAGGCCGGCGATGGTTCCCACACATTTAGGGGCAGGAAAGGAATGATGGCGGAAAGTTTCACGGGCGAAGACATTGGAAATATGGACCTCCACAACCGGTGTACGGACAGCGGCGACCGCATCTGCAATAGCGATTGACGTATGGGTATAAGCCCCCGCATTGAGAATAATACCGTCGAAGCTGAAACCCACCTCATGGATTTTATCAATCAGGGCCCCTTCGTGATTGCTCTGGAAGCAGGTCAGTGCGACTTTGGGATATTTATCCCGCAAGGTTGCGAAGAACCGGTCGAAAGAGACATCGCCGTATTTTTCGGGCTCCCGCACGCCGAGTAGATTGAGGTTGGGGCCATTGATAATGATAATTTGCATGCCCAGATTGTTTAGTTCGCCTGTTCGGATAGGAATTTGATCCTGACCAGCAGGATTTCTTCCATTCGGATATCCTCCTCTTTGAGGGCTTTGAACGCCTTTTCTGCATCGTCCTCATGGGAAGACATGAAGTAGTCGTAGATTTCTTCCCGGGCGTATTCATCAATATTCTCATCGAGGTAGTAGTCAATATTGACACGGGTGCCCGATAAGACAATGGCGTAGAGCTCGTCGAGGAGTTCGTCCATAGAGAGTTGATTGGCGTTGGCGATATCTTCGAGTGGCATCTTCCGGTCAATGGCCTGGATGATATTGATTTTGACTTTAGATTTGTTGGCCATTTGTTTGACCACGAAATCGGTAGGGCGTTCGATATCGTTTTCCGCAACATACTTGCAGATCAGTTCGATGAAAGGCTTGGCATAACGCAGCGCTTTCCCTTTGCTCACACCAGTGATCTTAGTCATATCATCCATCGAAACCGGGTACTGGATTGCCATATCCTCCAGGGATGGATCCTGAAAGATGACGTAAGGCGGGACGCTGAGCCGTTTGGATTCCTGCCTGCGCAAGTCCCGGAGAAGTGCCATGAGCGTTTCGTCAAGCACGGCGGTACGGCCGGATTCTTCCCCGGCATCGGGGAGCATTTTATCGTAATCGTGGTTGAGCGGAATTTGGATCGGGAAGGGTTCGAGGGCAAACGCACGGCCTTTATCGGTCAGCTTGAGGACGCCATAAGTCTCGATATCTTTGAGCAGCAAATCGTTAAGGAGGGCATGACGGAAAACGGAACTCCAGAAATTTTCGTCTTTATCCTTGCCGATACCGAAGCGTTTTTTCTTGGAGAAGCCAAAATCGAGGATTTCTTTTGTCTGATTGCCCAGGATGTAATCAATGACCGTTTTGATCGTATAATTTTCGTCAAGGTCGCCGACAGCTTTTACGGCCTGTTGAATTTCTTTGGTTGCCTCGATTTTTTCTTTAGGGTGACGGCAATTGTCGCATTTATCCATACACTGTGCCTCGTCGTAGGCCTCGCCGAAGTAGTGGAGCAGGAATTTACGGCGGCAGGCGGTCGTTTCTGCATACGCCATCACCTCCTGCATCAGCTGGGTGCTCATTTCGCGTTCTGCAACGGGCTTATCGCGCAGGAATTTTTCCAGCTTGAGCATATCTTTATACGAAAAAAACGCGATACACTTGCCTTCGAGGCCATCCCTGCCTGCGCGGCCGGTTTCCTGATAGTAATTTTCTATGCTTTTAGGCATATCGTAATGGATCACGAAGCGGACGTCCGGCTTGTCAATACCCATTCCAAAAGCGATGGTCGCCACGATCACATCCACCTCCTCCATCAGAAAGTCATCCTGGGTTTTTGAGCGGGTCTTGGCGTCCAGCCCTGCGTGATAAGGCGCTGCTTTGATGTCGTTCACTTGCAGCACTTTTGCGATATCTTCAGCCGATTTGCGGCTCTGTACATAGATGATACCCGATTGACGGGGAGTACTTTTGATAATCTGTACGATTTGTTTGAGGGTCTGTTCCGGCTTTCCTTTAGGGCGGACTTCGTAGTAGAGGTTGTCGCGGTTAAAAGAAGAGAAGTACGTCTGTTCGTTGTGCAGCCCCAGGTTTTTGATAATATCCGCCTGCACTTTTGGCGTTGCCGTTGCTGTGAGGGCGATCAGTGGGGTATGGGGGTTGATCGCGTCCAGCATCGAACGGATCCGCCGGTATTCCGGCCGGAAATCGTGGCCCCATTCCGAAATACAATGCGCTTCGTCCACTGCTACGAAGGAGATATTAACCTGCTTGAAGAATTCGATATTTTCTTCTTTGGTGAGGGTTTCCGGAGCCACATAGAGCAGCTTGGTGTGTTTTTCCGAAATATCCTGTTTGACCTGTTTCATTTGTGCCTTGGTCAGCGAAGAGTTCAGAAAATGCGCTACTTCATCATTTTGGCTATAGCCGCGGATTGAATCTACCTGGTTTTTCATGAGCGCGATGAGCGGGGAAATGACCAGTGCCGTCCCCTCCAACATCAGGGCGGGCAGTTGATAGCAAAGCGATTTACCCCCACCGGTGGGCATGATGACGAAGGTATCCAGCCCATTCAGGATACTGTGGATAATCGCCTCTTGATTCCCTTTAAAAGAATCGAACCCAAAGTGTCGGTGCAGCGCTTCCTGCAGAGATTCTTGTTTCACCAACATATCACGAAATCGTTTGAACCAAGTATTTGCCTTAGCTTTGCCCAGGCAATGATGCCGTTTGGCCAATCGGCACAAACAAATCTTTGGCGTCGTAAGAAAGCCTTTCAAGACCGTTCGGTATCTTTTGACCTGGCTCCCCGGAACGGCGCCCTGTTAAAACATACTAAAAGGTAATATACCAAGAATTTTTTGAAAAAGGCGTTTAATTCCTTTTTTCAGTCTAAATTGAACCACAGTCGCAGCAAGCCTGTCATTTTTTTAGACAGTAAAAAATCCTGCAACGCGAATGCAATTAAAACCAACCTGTACAAAAAAGTTGCCCAAAATAGGAAAAAAATGCCCGATAACCAAAAACTTATCTTAAAAACCGCCCGCAGGACACTGGAAATCGAGGCAGAGACGCTATTGCGCCTTCAGAATAGCCTGGATGAAACATTTGTAGCAGTAACCGAAAGGATTTTCCACAGTAGCGGAAGGGTAATCGTTACGGGTATCGGGAAAAGTGCACTGATCGCCCAAAAAATCGTCGCCACCCTTAATTCTACCGGGACCCCTGCAAGTTTCCTGCATGCTGCCGATGCCATCCACGGCGACCTCGGAATGGTCCGGCAGGAGGATATCGTACTCTGCCTTTCAAAAAGCGGGGAAACGCCGGAGATCCGCGTCCTGGTACCGCTGCTCAAATACAGGGGCAACCTCCTCATCGCGATGGTGAGCCGCCGGGATACCTTTCTTGCCAAAAACGCAGATTACATCCTCTTCACCCCGGTTGACCAGGAAGCCGAGCCCAATAATCTCGCACCTACCGCGTCCACCGCTGCACAAATGGCCCTTGGCGATGCCCTTGCCAGTGCCCTGCTGGCCCTGAGGGGCTTCAGCCCACAGGATTTCGCACAATTTCACCCGGGCGGTGCGCTCGGGAAACAACTCTACCTCAGGGTACAAGACCTCTATCCCCTCAACGAAAAACCAATGGTCGCACCTTCCGATTCCCTCCAGGCCACTATCCTCGAGATGACGACGAGGCGCCTCGGCGCCACCGCCGTAGTTGCAGAAGACGGACGCATTCTCGGCGTCGTGACGGATGGAGACTTGCGCCGTATGCTCGAAAAAGGCGGCGACCTCACCCGGCTCAAGGCAAAAGATATCATGGCCCACCATCCCAAAATGATCGCCCCGGAAACCCTCGCGGTCAATGCCCTCAATTTAATGCGCAAACACAGCATCACCCAGTTGCTCGTAGCCGATGCAGCCGGCAGGTACCTCGGCGTGGTGCACCTGCACGATATTGTAAGGGAAGGAATCCTTTAATTATTCTGCCCCCTTCGCCGCCAAAGGACTTTTCGGACAGCCTCACATTTTTACATAACCCCATAAAATTTCCCGGAGGCCGTCTCAAAGGTCTTTTGGCGGCTTGCGCCGCCAAAGAATATTTTCATGAGACACCGGTTTTGTTGATTTTGCTTCGCAAAATCAACAAAACCGGTGTCTCGGAAAATTTTATTCTGCCGCCGAAGGCGGCAGAATACTTGCGAGACTCCCTCAATGTTTTTTCAGAGCCGCGTTTTCAACGATTTTGCTTCGCAAAATCGTTGAAAACGCGGCTCTGAAAAATTTAATTTTGCCGCCTACGGCGGCAAATTTTTTTTTACACAGCCCCATACGTATGAGACAACCTCAGTCTTTTTGTACAACCCCCAACCCAAAAAGTACCATATTCGACCCAAATACCGATAAAAAGGACTACTTTTGCCGTAAATTCAAACTATTCAATATGCAAATCGAAAAGAACAAGGTGGTCACTGTGCATTACCGCCTGCAGGACGAAAACGCGGACGGCGAGCTTATCGAAACCACCTTCGACTCCGATCCATTGGTATTCCTCTTCGGCGTCGGGCAGATGATCCCGGAATTCGAACGTCAGCTCCTCGGAAAAGTACAGGGCGACATGCTCAGCTTTCGCATTGATGCCGCCGATGCGTATGGGGAATTTGATGAAGATGCCCTCGTGGAACTCCCCATGGACGTATTCATGATTGATGGCGAACTGGCAGAAGAATTGCTGGAAGTTGGAAAGCAAATCCCCATGGCAGACCAAAACGGCAACCGCCTGGTCGGTATTGTGGACGAAATCCGCGAAGACAGCGTGCTCATGGATTTTAATCACCCCATGGCCGGCACTAATCTGTTCTTCGAAGTACAGGTTCAATCTGTGCGCGAAGCTACACAGGAAGAAATGGAGCATGGCCACGTCCATGGCCCCGGCGGTCATCATCACTAAATCCACCATTTTGCTCACCTCAGGGCAAAAAAAAAGCCCTCATCAAGAGGGCCTCATGCAATAACAAATCATAATCTCATGAAAAAAAGACGACCTAATTCTTATATTTTCCCTTTCGGGAAGCTAACTTTTTATCGTTGAAGGCTGGCTCCCTGCCGATTTATTCGGGCAGGGAACCTTCCTCAGCTTTGGGATTACGACCCCCCCAACTTTCGGAGGGAACGACGCACAGCATGCTGCACGGTTTTCAAGATAGTTTCAGGGACTATAACAAGGACTACTTTGCTTTTCCAGGAAGCACCTTTCTGCTCCCTTTGATGATGTAAAGATGCACCACCTTTCATCCTATTACAAATACAAAAAACCTTGTTTGTTTTATTTTTTTAAAAAAATAAAACAAACAAGGTTTTGTTTTTCAATAACTTGAAATAAAAAATTGTTGATAAAAAATCACTTCTACAGGAAAAGGCAGGCGCAAAAAAAATCAAAAAGGTCACCCCAATTGTATTTAGCCACCTTCAGCAGCTATCCTGACCCATCCCGACAGGTCTATATCACATCGCCCCGATGGTGAAAGGACAATGGGGTTATGCTCAAAGCGCGGTATGTTCCGGCGGGCATCAGAGGTGCTTGATCCGCCCTGTATATTGCCGGTACAGTTCTTCATTCGAAGGCCCATCAATATTCTGGCTAAAATAAACGGGGAGTACTACCCCCTGCGCTGCTGCGATTTTCATGGCTTCAGCGGCGATAAGGTTGACGAGGAAGACTCCGGAGATCGTAGAAGGGGGGCCTGCAAGGCAGCCGCCGATACGCAGGAGTCCATCCCCATCAGGCACCCGATTGTCGAGTACGAGATCTGCCAGTTCGAAGAGTTTTTTACCGGAAGGGTGGCGGGAAGGGTAAGCTGCCGTCTGGGCAAGGGAAGTGATGGCCAGCACCTTCAAACCCGCATCTTTTGCGATCATCGCCATCTCTATCGGCATGGCATTGCGCCCGGAATTGGAAGTGATCACCATAATATCCTGCGGGTCTATGCGGTGCTGTTCCCAGATGATCCTGGCCAGACCAGGTACGCGCTCAATCTCGGCGCTGCGGCGCGCGCCTTCCGAGGTCATCACAGTACTATCGAGCATCGCATTGACGTTGGCGAGTCCGCCCGCCCGCACAAACAGCTCCAACCCGATCATGTGCGAGTGCCCTGTACCAAAGGCATGGATAATCCGGTCCCGGACAATACATTCCGCAAACCATTCTGCCGCCAGACCGATTTTGTCTTCCTGCCCCTGGACGATACACCGCAGCTGCTCCTGTATGCGCTCGTAGTATTCAAACATATCCCGTAATTTTTTGAGATGGCCTCAAATGTATTGCACCGCATTCGGCGGCGAAAGAAAGTGTTCGTTTGAAATATTATTTAGCAGAACTGGCTGTTTTTCGCAATAAAGACGCCCGTTTGCTGCATACCATTCAAAACTTTATTTTGCCGTAGCCCCAAGAGAAAAATTTTTCCAACGGAGCCGGGGATTGGGAGGTTATGCGTTATAATTTGATAAAAATCTTTTTTCGGAACAGTATATACACTGGCACAAAAATGATGGCGACATAAAAAACAGCATAAAGCAGGGAACACAACTCCGCCGGCAGGCCCAGGCTGGCGCCCAGTGCCATGAAGCGACCGTTCAGGCCCTGGTCAATGAGCCGATCGTTGTAAAACAGGGCGGTGAGTATTCCTGCCAGTACGTATGCCGTAATCGCATTTGACCCAAAGACCTGCCCGGGGAAAGTCCATTTTTTCCAGCCGCGGACATCCACCAGATAGACCAGCGTGGCCAGTGCGAGGGTTGTCATGCCAGCCAGCAAAGTCGCAAACGAGCTCGACCAGATATTTTTGTTGAAGGGGAAGAACCACTGCCACAGATCACCCACTGCAAGCAATATGAAGCCCATAACAAACAGCCGTACCAGCTTTTGATGGATTTCGGTTTGCAGGAGCAGTATCCTTCCGGCTATCATGCCGAAAATTCCTGTACAAACAGAAGGGATCGTGCTTAAAAGCCCCTCGGGGTCCCATGTTTTCTGCCACATCACCCCGGGGAGTAAAATCCTGTCGAGGTAATGGGCCCAGTTTTTCTCCGGCACACTCAGATCTGGTGCCCCAATCCCGGGAACGGGAAGGTAGGCCATCACCAGCCAGTAGGCGACCAGCCCGACCGCTGCAATCCTGGGCAGGAGTGCTGGCCGGACATACAGATAAATCAAGGAGCAGGCAAGGAATACAAACGCAATACGATGTAGGACCCCTACCCACCGGATTGCAGAAAAGTCAAATTCCGGGAATAACCACAGCAGGATCCCCAGGAAATAAATCTTTAATGTTCTCGAAAAGATTTTTTTGAGCAGGCTCTGCTTTGCTACGCCGGCATCCAGGCGCTGACTATACGCGAGGGTGACCGATACCCCCACGATAAACAGAAAAAAGGGAAAAACATAATCGGTCGGTGTCAGGCCGTTCCATTGCGCATGCAGCAAGGGGGGATAGACATGCGACCAGGATCCGGGGTCGTTCACAATAATCATGGCAATAATCGTGAAACCCCTCAGGGCATCGAGGGCCAGCAATCGGGCAGGTGTTGTTGTCTGGTTCATTGTGGTGTATAAATTTGGCTTTCCAGGCCACTACGGCCTTTCGCGTTAAAAATTCTGGCGCGGACGTGCGGGAACCTACCCCGTATTGGTCCATTATAAGTTTTTGATTCCCAATTTGGTGTAGAACCGTCGAGGGTATATTTTATGGTCATGCCCGGGTAGGTACTGTTCATCAACAAGGTATCTCCGCGCTGTAGGATACCGGGCGGGGGGATACGGTAGTGGAAGGCGGGGCGGGCGGCATCCATCCGCTTAAATTCACGCTGTACCACCTGATGAAGAAAGGCACCATAATCCAGTAGTCTTGCCATTTCGCGTTTTGTGGGATCGGGGATGGCAGCCCATGCGGGCATCCCTTGCCAGGCGCGCTGGGCGAGGCCGAGCATTTTTGGCAGGTAGTAGTACTCCAGCATTTCCATACCCTTGATGGTTTCACCCCAAAGCTGGCCTTGTAACCCGAGAATATTCGCCCTACCTTTTTCACTAAGCCGCTCCATGCCCTTAAAATCCCGCTCCGGAACGAAAGGCATCCCCATATCGCTGACCCTGGTGGATAGGAACAAGTCTTCCGGCAACAGGGAAAAAGCGGCCTGCTCATCCACAAATCCCGCCCAATAGAGCCCTGGCTCACGGGGGTCGTTGGAGTAGGCCAGGTCAAAATACAGGTTCGTGACCGGGCAAAGGACGATGGGGTATCCGCGGTTCGCAATCCGGTAACCCAGATCCTGCTGGCCCCATAAGTTATTCCATATATAAGGTATAAGCCCTTTGCCGGCAAAATCCGCATGAACAGCAGCCTTACCGTCGGCATCATATTCAAAAGCGACTTCCTCCCAGCCCCCGGCAATAATCCTGCGCTCTGCAAGCAGGGCAAGCATACGCCTGAGCAAATCCTTATGCAGGTTGCGGACATGGCCGATATGGGGATTGGCCTCCAGGTAGGCCTTGCAGACAGGAGACAACGACCATGCCTTGTTGGGTACTTCGTCCCCGCCGGTATGAAAAGTCTTGAGCTCCAGGCCGGCTTCCCGGTACATGCCCACGAATGCGTCCAGTACCTCCCTATAAAAATCCAGCACCGAGGGCCGACAGGCGCAGACGACGTTATCGGTATAAGACTGAGCAGAAAGGTACTCCGAACGGTCGCCGGGGTCAATGAGGCGGTAGCGTTCCGCTTCTTTGGGGTTTCCCTCTGCCATCAGGCGGCGGTAGCGGCTTTCCATGGCCACGATCGCCGCGCGGGCATGGGCGGGGAAATTCACTTCCGGGATCACTTCGATATGCCTTGCGGCTGCATAGCGCAGGATCCCGATAAAATCCCCACGGGAATAAAACCCGTTCCCAGGTGACGATGGATCATCCGGATTATAGCCCGAGCCATAGGCGGGCTGCAGAAAGTTGTCTTCGTCCGGGGAATGGCCGCGGCGCGCCCCGACACGCGTCAACTCCGGAAACTGCGGGATTTCGATCCGCCAGGCTTCATCCTCGGTGAGGTACAACAGCAACTTATTGAGCTTGAATGCGGCCATCTGGTCAATCAGACGGTAAATCGCGGGTACGGACTGGAAATTTCTCGCCACGTCCACGTGCATACCCCGATAGGGATAGGCTGGAGCATCGGCGATTTCACAGGCGGGGATCGCAGCGTTTTCCACTAACGCAAGCAGGGTCGTGACCGCGTAGAACATTCCCGCATTGCCCGAAGCGCGGAGTTCGACTCCCGAAGGAGTAACCGAGATGGCATACGCCTCCGCCCCCGACACCCCCGGATCCTTCAGCAAACGCACTTTTGCCGCTTTGCTGCGTATTTGCAGGCTCCCTGGCCAACTTCCCTGTAAGTGCCGGAATTCACTTTCGAAAGAAGGGTCAAAAGCGACAGACGTCGGTCTATCCACTTTAAATATACCCTGCCCGCGTTCAAATTGGCGGGGCACGGGCAAAAACGGGTAAACGGTTTCTGGCGTCGGGAGCGATAATTTCTCGCCCTGACGGTATAAATAACCTGGATCCGGATCCGGTTCCTGATCGAGTGGGCCACGCCGAAACTGTTCCCTGCGCAGAAAAGGCACCATCGCCACATGGTCCATCGCATGTGGCACGCCCTTATCATCCACCCAATACACCCCTAACGGCCCATCGGTCGTTTTGATCGCGAAGCCTGAAAAAACGATTTCATGTACCGCGGAATCTCCAGGCAAAAGCGTAAAGCCGGGCAGAGGGCGCATTTCGTAAAAATCCCCATTGATCCAACGCACCTGAAGGCCGGTGACCGTCCCCTGCGCAGTAATCCCGTGAGGCGCCTGGTTCCAGTAGAGTGCCCATCCACTGTCGCCGAGGGCCTGGGTGCCGGAATTCACCAGCGTAAACCTTGCCCGGTGCGTATCTTCGAAACCCCGCAATCCATTGGAAATCAACTCCCAATGCAGGGAAAGGCCCTGGGCAGACAAAGCCGGGCGCGTGCACAGGGCCAGGATCAGGCAAAAATATAGACGGTACATCTCGTTATAGTTTAATCACTTGTAATACAGCCCCCTTACCGCACTTTTCCCAGGCCCACCCAAAATCGGTTTCCAAATATAAAATTTTTCAACCGTCTGTCTATGTCCATCCAGCTAAATTGTTCCACGTTTATCCTTTTCAAAAAAAACTGAAAGTTTACCTTTGTTGTTAAAGAGGGGAAATCGTTTAACATAACGTCTTAAACTGCCAAAAATGGAAACCGCGAAAGCGTTTGATGCCTTGCTGGACGACCCGCACCTGCTGCCCGAACTAAAAGGCATAGCCCGGAAAATATTACACGACGAGCGGATCACCGAGGCAGAAGGCGTGATGTTGTTCGAAAAAGCGCCCCTGGGTTACCTCGGCACCCTGGCTAACCACCGACGGGAAAAGCTGCACGGCAACGCCACGTATTTCAACCGCAATTTCCATATCGAGCCCACGAACGTTTGTATTTACACCTGTACATTCTGCTCCTATTCCCGGCTGATCAAACAACGGCAGGATGGCTGGGAATACACGATGGACGAAATGCTCGACCTTGTGCGCAAATACGACGGGCAGCCCGTCACGGAGGTACATATCGTAGGCGGAGTGCTGCCGCAGTACGACCTTGCGTTTTACACCGAATTATTCCGCAAAATCAAAGCACACCGTCCTGAGCTGCATATCAAGGCCCTCACGCCGGTCGAGTACCACTATATCTTCAAAAAGGCCCGGGTAAGCTATGAGGAGGGAATGCGCATGATCAAGGAATCCGGTGTGGATTCCCTGCCGGGTGGCGGCGCTGAAATTTTCCATCCCGAAATCCGGGATCAGATTGCCGGCGGCAAATGCACGGGCGAACAATGGCTCCGCATCCACGAAATCTGGCACGAACTCGGTATGCGGTCCAACGCCACCATGCTCTACGGCCACATTGAGTGCTTCGAACACCGGGTGGACCACCTCGAGCAACTCCGGCGACTGCAGGACAGGACGGGGGGCTTTCAGACCTTTATCCCGCTCAAATTCCGCAACAAAGACAACCAGATGTCGCACCTTTCGGAAACCAGCGTCATCGAAGATTTGCGCAACTATGCCATCAGCCGGATTTATCTCGACAATTTCCCGCACCTCAAGGCCTACTGGCCTATGATTGGGCGCAGCACGGCACAGATTGCCCTTTCCTTTGGGGTAAACGATATTGACGGCACGATAGACGATACCACCAAAATTTATTCCATGGCAGGTTCGGAGGAGCAAAACCCCGCCATGAGCACCCGCGATCTGGTGCAGATGATCCGGCAGGTTGGCAGAAGGCCAATCGAGCGCGACACCCTGTACAACGTGCTCACCGATTACAGCGAGCACGTCTTTGAGGAAGATACGGCCTTCAAAGGCTATTTCGACCTTCCGGTCGTCAATTCTTAAATCCAGCACATGCACCCAAAAAAGCTATATTTCATACGCCACGGCGAAACGGAGTACAACAGGCTCAATATTGTACAGGGCAGAGGGGTAAATTCTCCGCTCAACGAAACCGGGCACTGGCAGGCGGAGGCATTCTTCCATACGTATCGCCACATCCCTGTAGAGGCTGTAATCGCTTCCAGTCTCCTGCGTACCCATCAGACCGTCGCACCATTTACACAGCAGCAGTTGCCCCTGACCATCCTCAACGACCTCGATGAAATGCACTGGGGCAGCTTTGAAGGCAAGCCCGCCTCCCCCGAGCTCAAAGAAATATACCAGAAAGCTACCCAGGAATGGTCGTTGGGCAACTATGATTTCTCTTTCGGCGATGGCGAGAGTGCCCGGCAACTTGCTGACCGGCTCTCCAGAGCACTTGAATATCTTTGTAACAGACCCGAAGACACCCTGCTTGTGTGCAGCCATGGACGTGCCCTTCGCTGCCTGCTTTGCCTGGCAAAAGGCCTTCCCCTTTCTGAAATGGCCAGTTTCCACCCTAAAAATACCGGCTTGTTCGTCGCGTATTTCGATGGCAGCGATTTTCACTTTGAACTGGAAAACGACACCCAGCACCTGACCTTGTACGCCCGTCTGACCCAGGCCTTTCAATAAACCAAAGCAGATGGAAAAGATCAAAATCACTGCGGTGAGCTATCTCAATACCAAGCCCTTGCTGTATGGCCTTTTCAAAAGTGATATTGCTGAAAAGATCGAGCTACAGCTCAATATCCCTTCCGTCTGTGCCCAAAAGCTAAAAAGCGGGGAGGTGGACCTCGGCCTGGTCCCGGTGGCCATCCTTCCGGAGCTGCCCCACGCCGAAATCATCAGCGACTACTGTATCGGTTCGGGCGGCAGGGTAAATACCGTAGGCATTTTCTCGCAGCGGCCGCTGGAGGAGCTGGAGGCCATATACCTGGATTTCCACTCCAGGACCTCCGTCGAGCTCTTCAGAATCCTACTGCGTGAATACTGGAAGTGCTCCCCTGCCCTACTGCCCGGCAGGCCTGGTTTTGAAGAACGCATCGGGGGCAGCACCGGCGCACTGATTATCGGGGATCGGGCTATCGAGGCACAGGGGCGCTACGATTATTATTGCGATCTTGGGGAAGCATGGACTGCACATACCGGCCTTCCCTTCGTTTTTGCCGCCTGGGTAGCCATCAGGCCCCTCGAACCAGCGTTCATAAGCGAATTCAACGATGCCCTTGCCCTGGGCCTCAGGCATCTGCCCCAACTCATGTTCCTGCTCCCCAGCCCGGCCCCTGGTTTCGACCTCAAGGCGTATTTCACCCAAAACATCAGTTATACATTCGACCAGCAGAAGCGCAAAGCATTGAACAGGTTCCTGGCAGGAATGGGGCAGTCGGCACTTCAAACCCAATAACATCAGAATAATCAATAAACCATCACGATGAAAAACAGGATCATTTTCCTTCTCCTTTTCGGCCTCATTGGCCAGGCATGTGGCAATGCCCAGCATAAATCAAATACCAACGCAGAAAAAAATATGAAAAAAAACGAAAATCCGGAAGCCATCCCTACGGATGAAATAGAAATCGCCACCCTTGGTGGGGGCTGTTTCTGGTGTGTAGAAGCCGTATATCAGGAAGTAGAGGGTGTTTATTCTGTAGTATCCGGCTACTCGGGGGGCACGCCCCAAACAGCTAATTACAAAGATGTGAGCGAAGGCACCACCGCTCATGCCGAAGTGGTACAGGTGAAATTCAACCCGAAAGTCGTTTCTTTTGACGAAATCCTGGAAATATTCTGGAGTACTCATGACCCCACCACCCGCAACCGCCAGGGCAACGACGTTGGCCCACAGTATCGGTCGGTCATCTTCTACCAGGACGAAACCCAGAAGCAAATCGCCGAGAAATCAAAAGCCGGGATAGCCCCCCAGCTTTGGGAGAACCCCATCGTCACGGAAATCAAGCCGCTCAAAGGTTTCTGGGAAGCAGAGGATTACCACCAGGACTACTACAGCAACGTCGGGGACCGGAATCCCTACTGCACATTTGTCATCACTCCAAAAATGGCCAAATTCCGGAAAACATTTTCCGATAAGCTGAAGAAGAATTAATTTCCGATTATTCGCTGATACTGTTAAGTTTTTCTATTTTCAACCCAAAATCCTATCATGAAATTCGGAGTGTTAAAAGAACGGGGCGATCGGCGCGTCTCCATGTCGCCGGAGCTCGTCCCTAAATTCAAACAACTGGGCGTCGAAGTCCTGGTCGAAGCCGGTGCCGGCGAAGGTGCTTTTTTTGGCGACAGCACCTATGCTGCCCATGCGGCAGTGTGCAGCCGGGAAGAAGTCCTGCGGAACAGCGATTTGTTGCTGAGTATCCACCCTATTGAGCCAGAAGAATGGGGTTCGATACGCAAAGGCACATTACTGGTTTCCCAATTCGCGCCGTTCCTCAACCCGGGAATCGGGGAAAAGCTCAGTGTTGCCGGTTTTCAGGCCTTCAGCCTGGACATGATCCCCCGTACCACCCTTGCACAATCTATGGACGTGCTCTCTTCTATGGCGAGCATTGCCGGCTATAAAGCGGTCCTGGAGGCAGCGCGCCTACTCCCCCGCTATTTCCCTATGATGATTACTGCGGCAGGGACCATTAAACCCGCCCGCGTACTCGTGCTCGGCGCCGGTGTTGCCGGCTTGCAGGCCATTGCCACTGCAAAGCGCCTCGGCGCCCAGGTAGAGGCCTTTGATACGCGCCGCGCGGCAAAAGAAGAGGTGGAAAGCCTCGGGGCAAAGTTTGTCGAAGTAGAAGGTGCGAAAGACGATGTCTCTGCAGGAGGCTATGCAGTTGCACAAAGTGAAGAATTCCTCGCACGGCAGCGTGCCGAGGTACAGGCGCGCGCGACTAAGGCCGATGTCATCGTCACAACGGCACAGGTCAGGGGTACAAAGGCCCCTGTGCTGGTGCAGGAAGAAACCATCCGGCACATGAAGCCAGGTTCGGTGATCGTGGACCTGGCAGCCTCCTCAGGTGGCAACTGTGCCCTTACGCAGGACAATGCGATCATCGAGGCACACCAGGTCACCATCATCGGCAACTCTTATCTCGCCAACCTGATGCCGCAGGATGCCAGTACCATGTACGCCAACAACGTACTGAATTTCATCAAAACCTTTATCAAAGACGGGAAAATTCACCTCGACATGGGCAACGAAATCATTCGGGGCGCTTTGATCACCCCCCCTTTGGAGGACAAAACCGCATAAGCCATGGAAAACACCATCCAGACCATCAATGAAAATTTTCTTTTCATTTATCTCCTCATATTTACAATTATCCTCGGCTTTGAGGTGATTTCCAAAGTACCCACCGTTTTACATACCCCGCTCATGTCGGGCGCCAATGCTGTAAGCGGTGTGGTCATTTTGGGGGCTATCCTCCTCATTCGGCAAAGCCAGGGCGATGATTATATTTCCCTGGTGATTGGGTTCGTCGGGGTAGTTCTCGGCATGCTCAACGCGGTGGGCGGCTTTGTCGTCACCGACCGAATGCTGGAAATGTTCAAAAAGAAAAAGAAATAACCGTCAAATTCCTCAAGTATGTATATTGAATTTTACATAAACCTGAGCTACCTTATCGGTTCGCTGGCTTTCGTGTGGGGCCTGCGTCTGCTCAGCACCCCGGATACCGCGCGACGGGGCAATCTCATCGCCAGTTTCGGTATGGGTGTGGCTATCCTGGCCGCCATGCTCGATCCTGCTTATAAAGTCGGACCCAACAACTACGGATGGATCATTGCAGGGCTCGGCGTCGGTGGTGTCGTGGGCACCGTATGGGCAAAGCGCGTGGCGATGACCTCGATGCCCCAAATGGTTTCCATCCTCAACGGGTTCGGTGGCGCCTGTGCGGTTGTATTGGCCGCTGTAGAGTTTTACCACATGTACCGCGGCGACCGCCCGTATGGCACTGCAGAAATCGCCACCCTCGCTTTCGCATTGCTCATTGGGGGCATCGCTTTCACCGGAAGTTTCGTAGCATTTGGCAAACTGGAGGGGTGGATACGGGATAATTTCCTGGTCATCCCCAAAGTACACCACTTGTTCAATATGTCGCTGTTGGTTGCTATCGTAGTATTTTCCACGATTGCGACCATCCAGGGGATAGCAGCGCCCCCATGGATGGTTATCCTCCTCGTCGTACTGACCTTGTACTACGGCGTCTCCTTTGTCACCCCGATTGGAGGTGCGGATATGCCGGTAGTGATTTCCCTGCTCAACTCTTTCAGCGGGATTTCTGCGGCCTCGGCGGGCCTGATCTACAACAATCAGTTTATGTTGGTAGGCGGTATTCTTGTCGGGGCATCCGGCACTATCCTCACCCTGATGATGTGCAATGCGATGAACCGTTCTCTGCTCAACGTCCTGATTGGCGGGTTTGGCACTTCCGGCGGGTCAGCTGCGGCAGCGGCAAAAGGCGATCAGGTCATTCGCGAGGTCAGCCTCAACGATGCGGCAATTATGATGTACTATTCCAGCTCCGTGGTCATCGTCCCTGGCTATGGGCTTGCCGTAGCACAAGCACAGAAAGTGTGCAAAGAAATTGATGACCTCCTCTCTGCCAATGGCGTGGACGTAACCTATGCCATTCACCCGGTCGCCGGGCGTATGCCCGGGCACATGAACGTCCTGCTCGCAGAAGCCGATGTGCCCTACCCCAAACTCCTCGATCTCGATGATGCGAACAACGCCCTGCCTAATACCGACGTAGTGCTCATCGTAGGGGCAAATGACGTCGTCAACCCGGCTGCGGAGACCGATCCCGGCAGCCCTATCTATGGTATGCCCGTATTACAGGTATGGAAAGCCAAACAGGTAATCGTTATGAAACGCAGTATGCGTTCAGGCTATGCAGGAATCGAAAATCCGCTGTTTTTCTACCCCAACAACCGTATGTTGTTTGGGGATGCCAAGGATACGCTCACAAAACTCAGTGTCGAGCTCAAACAAATGGGATAGTGTAAATGTATTATTAGAAATGCTTCCCCATAAGTTATGAGGTCGGGTAATAGTTATTCCGGGGTAAGGTAAAAAGACCGAGGCAGTCCAAAAAGCCCTTTGGCGGCTTGCGCCGCCGAAGAATATTTTTTAGAGCGCCGATTTTGTTGATTTCGCTTTGCAAAATCAACAAAATCGGCGCTCTAAAAAATTTTATTCTGCCGTCTTCGGCGCTCGTTTAAAATTTTCTTTTTCCTTCGTAGGCGGCAGAATACCCGGGAGATAGCCATATTTTCATCCTTTCCGGCTCAGGCGATTGCTGAAATCTGATTTATTCATTCAAAACTAAGTATATGTTCCCCTTCACTTTCTCCATTATCATTTTACTTGGCCTACTGCTGCTGCTTTCAGGCATCTTCACCGTAAAACAACAAACTGCTGTTGTAGTGGAGCGGTTCGGAAAATTTCTCAGCGTCAAGGCACCGGGGCTGCAATTCAAGATTCCTCTCCTGGACCGTGTATCGGGCAGGGTGAGCCTTAAAATCCAGCAGTTGGACGTTATCGTCGAGACCAAAACCAAGGATAATGTTTTCGTAAAACTCAAGGTTTCTGTGCAGTTCCGCGTCCTGCCGGACGCGGTTTTCGATGCATTCTACAAGCTGGAAAACCCACACGAGCAAATCACGGCCTATGTCTTCGATACTGTGCGTGCAGAAGTGCCCAAGATGAAGCTCGACGAGGTTTTTGAGCGCAAAGACGATATTGCCGTGGCTATACGCCGGGAATTGGAAGAGGCGATGAACGAGTATGGTTTTGGTATTGTGAAAGCCCTCGTCACTGACATTGACCCCGACACTGCGGTGAAAAATGCCATGAACCGCATCAATGCGGCCGAGCGGCAAAAAATTGCTGCGGAGTACGAAGGTGAATCCGAGCGTATCCGCATCGTTGCCAAAGCCAAGGCGGAAGCAGAAAGTAAGCGCCTGCAAGGTCAGGGTATCGCCGATCAGCGCCGTGAAATTGCCCGCGGCCTGGAGGAGTCGGTGGACATCCTCAACAATGTGGGCATCAACTCCCAGGAGGCCTCGGCGCTCATCGTCGTCACCCAGCATTACGATACGCTGCAATCCCTGGGCGAAAATGCCAACAGCAACCTCATCCTGCTACCGAATGCCCCTACGGCAGCGGCAGATATGCTGAATACGATGGTAACCTCCTTTGCCACTTCCCAGCAAATCGGCAACCAGCTCAAGAAAGGCAAAACCAAAACCCTGCCCCAGGGGTCGGAACCACTGCCCCTCCCCGAAGAGCACACCAGGCACCGGGAATGAAAATCCTTAGCGCTGCCCAGACCCAACTGGCAGACCAGCACACGATACTCCACGAGCCGATTGCCGGGCTCGATCTGATGGAACGGGCAGCCAGGACCTTCTGTGACTGGTTTATACGAACCTTTACACGGGGCGAACAAGCGGTAGTCCTCCTCTGTGGCAGCGGCAACAATGGGGGCGATGGACTGGCCATCGCCCGCATGCTGCACCTGAATTTCTTTAATGTCCGTGTATTGCTTTGCAGCACCGGGAGCAAGCGCACCCCGGACTGCCAGGCAAATCTCGAGCGGCTCCCCGCATTTGACGCTATCGATGTCCTTGAACTACGCGAAGGAAGCCCTTTACCAGAAATCCCCCCGCAGGCACTCCTGGTGGATGCCTTGTTCGGATCCGGACTGAACCGGCCCATTCTGGGTTACTGGGCGGATTGCCTGCAATACTTCTCCGCCCACAAAGGGATCAAGGTCGCCGTTGACCTGCCCTCCGGGTTGTTGCCCGATGGGCAGAAAACAGATGGGGCAGTATTCCATGCCGACTACACTTTCTCCTTTCAGCGGCCAAAGCTCGCGTTCTTTTTTCCCGAAAATGCCCCGTTTGTCGGCAAATGGGCTTTCGGCGATATTGGCCTGGACGAGGCGTTCATAGAGGCCCAGGAAAGTCCCTGGCACCTCGTTGCCAGCCAGGAAGTGTATCCCCTGATCAGAAAGCGTCCGGTATTTTCGCACAAGGGCACATTTGGCCATGCCCTGCTGATCTGTGGTAGCTATGGCATGATGGGCGCAGCCACCCTCAGTGCCCGCGCCTGCCTGCGTGCAGGGACGGGGCTACTCAGCGTGTATGTACCCTCCTGCGGCCATTCCATCCTGCAGACGACCGTCCCCGAGGCTATGGCGCAGGCCGATCCGCACGCGCATTACTGGAGTATCCCTCCCGATACAGGTAAATATACCGCCATCGGCGTAGGCCCCGGGATTGGACGGAATGAACGTACCATGAATGCCCTCGAAAAATTATTGGAAAAAGCCGGCGATAAGCCCATCGTCCTCGATGCGGATGCCCTCAACCTGATCGCCGCCGGAGCGTTACACCACCTCATCCCCCCAAACGCCATCCTAACCCCCCACCCCGGAGAATTTGAACGCCTTTTCGGTACTTCCGACAACACCCTCGATCGCCTGGGCCTCCTCCGGGAAAATGCTATTAAATACCGCTGCTACATCCTTTTGAAAGGTGCCTACAGTTGCCTGGCAACACCGGAGGGAGACTGTTACTTTAATCCAACGGGTAATCCGGGTATGGCCACTGCCGGCAGCGGGGACGTCCTTACAGGCATCCTCACCAGCTTGCTGGCACAGGGGTATGGCCCGGCTGATGCTGCCAGAACAGGTGCTTTCCTACATGGCCGCGCCGGCGATATTGCCAGTGAAAAATACGGACAGGCATCTATGATCGCGGGGGATATCATCAAATCCCTCGGGAAAGCATTCCAATGCCCCCAAGAAACCGCCAATCTTTAAAAACGCTTGAACACACAAACATTCACCATGAAATAAGAGTCATCCTTATTGGGATTGGCCGCCTTACTTATACCGTCAATATAATCCGTAAACGCGAAACGCCCACTGGCTTCCAGCGCAATCCCAAGATTGATGTTGAAATCCAGTTTCACGCCAACCCCTGCCGGAATGAGCGGAATCATACGCGTTGTAGTTGCACGCCGGTCTTCGCTGATTAAAGGCTCAGATACTAAGCCCTGTACCCTGGAGAAGTCGGGGCTGAGACGGGCATAGCTAAACCCGCCTCCCGCAAAAACATAAGGGGATATGAGCTTTTCCAGGTTGAGGTTGCCCCTGGAATCGGAAAAAAATTTATCCCGGGCAAAAGGTTCGAATTCAAAGAGGACGTTCATCTCAAAAATATCGGTCTGGAAGGTATAACCGCGGATTCTGCGCTGTGGGAAATTGGCTTCGTCGCCCACCAGTCTGCCGTACATAAACCCTGAGCGAAGCGCAGCTTTCCGGGACAGCGGGATTCGGCCCATCACCCCCGCAGATATGCGCACGTCCTTCACGCGCGGAGTCACCGAGGGATTAAGATCGCCGACGTAATGCGCGGTGCCGATCATGATACCACCTTCCCAGTTGTATGCGTACACGCGTTGCGCACGCAAAAAGAGCGGGCATAAGAAAATTATCAGTGTAAGGATGTACAGTTTCATCGCTTCCCGTTATGATTCATTTGATATTCACAATACGGGCCAGAATCCTGAAGTGTAATGGCCCTGCCAGCAAATTGCCTGAACGCAAAGATAACGCTTAGCCCGCTATCCTGCTAAAAAATTCAAATGACGGCTGTCTCATTAAAGGTTGTGCAAAAAGCTTTTACAGCCTTCGGTGGCAAAATAAAATTTTGAATATTCGTTTTTTAATGATTTTATTTTTTTAATACCTATAAACGTATTATATTCAAAACATTATTTGAAAATACAAGCTTCCAAGGACAGCCCCGGCACTTTTATACAGCCCCGGAAAGTTTCATGATTTTTGTCGGCACAAGTATAAAAGGGCAGCCCCGGGGCTTTTACACAACCCCAAAGGTATTTATGATACAGTATATTCAAAACAAGCGCTTGCGGTGGAAATACCAGGAAATCAGCAAGCTCACCATTGCGGAAAAAAACAGGATAATACCGACAGCATAGCGGCTGGTTTCAAAAGGCAGGGGTACATTCATTCCAAAGAAGCTGGTGATAAAAGTTGGTACGGCGATAAAGATCGTCACCAGTGTGAGCCGGTGGATCGTTACGTTCATATTGTTGGAGATGATAGAAGCATAGGTATCCATTGTACCGCTGAGGATATTGCTGTACACATTTGCCATTTCAAGTGCCTGTCCGTTATCAATAATAATATCCTCAAAGAGGTCCATTTTTTCTTCCTCTTCCCGGATATTGATAAAGTCTGTACGCTTCATTTTCATTTTCAATAAATCGTTGGCACTAAGTGAATTGAGAAAATAAACCAGACTTTTTTCGATACTCAGCAGTTGTTTCAACTCTTTATTCCGGCTGGAGTGGTAGAGCTCTTGTTCGATCAGGTTTCGTTTTAAGTCGAGTTTTTTCAGGCAGGTAAGGAATCGGTAAACATTGTGTTCGAGGAGTTGCAGGACGAACAAGGTAGGGTCTGCGGGGTCAAAATTCTTGACTTTGTCCTCCAGGAAACGCTGGAGGACGGGGTTTTCGAAAACGGTAATCGTGACTACTGCTTCGGGGGCCAGGATGATACCGATGGGCACGGTGATATAGATTGCATCATTTTCATCTTCTGCCTCGTTGAGTACTGGTGTATTAACGAGGATCAGGCGGATATCATCTTCGGTTTCGTAGCGAGGGCGCTCATCTACGTCGAGGGAATCGGTGAGAAAATCGAGGGGTATTTCGAAGTATTGGGCGACCTCTTCCAGCTCCTCCTGGCTGAAGGGAGGGGAAATATTGACCCAGCAGCCGGGGCTAGGCTGGTCCAGCGCTGTTAATTTATCCTCGATCCTGGCGTAATACCGCACCATAAAGCTGTTCTTAAATCTCAAAAGTAGCACAAAAGTACGATTCACACGTCAAAGATACTATCGGGGCGGAGTAAATGTCGGGGGGTAAAATACCAGGAGGTTGCGCTGGAATTACCGCATACTTGTTTAGCGGAAGCGTATCGCCTTTATCGGGCTGATGCGGGTGACGAGGTAAGAGGGCAATACCAGGAACAGCAGAATGATGAGCATTGCCCCCATATTGAGGGCAAGGACAGCAAGGGGGGTCAGGTGGATAGGGGCAACGGATAAATAGTAATTTTCTTCTGACAGTTTAATGAACTCACCGTATTTTTGGAGCATACAGAGGCCGATACCGAGCAAGTTACCCCAGATCAGCCCGGTAAAAACGATATATGCGGCATAGCCGAGGAAAATTTTCCGGATACTCCAGTCGCTTGCGCCCAGGCTTTTCAGGGTACCGATCATATACGTCCGTTCCAGGATGAGGATCAGCAGGGCAGTGACCATGTTGATAATGGCGACGATAATCATGAGTGCCAGGATTACGACTTCGTTGACATCCTGCAGGCTCAGCCAATCGAAAATCTGGGGAATTTTTTGCCGGATCGTCTCTGCGTATAAGTCCGGCGGAAGTAGTTCGTAGTAGATATATCCTGCAAGTGGTTCGAGGTCGCGGATATCCTCTGCAAAAACTTCGAACCCGCCCACCATCTTTTCGTCCCAGCCCAGCAATTGCTGGATTTTCCGGATATCCACCAGAGCGAATTTGCGGTCATACTCTTCAAGACCAGTCTTAAAGATCCCCTGCACCCTGAAATTTCGCTGGATTTGATTCCCTTTTTCCACGAAATGCAGGCGGAAGCGGTCGCCAACCCCGACTTTAAGGCGCTGTGCAGTTTGGCGGGAAATGAGGATTCCGTTTGTGCTTTCCGCTTGTTTTAAATCGAGCGCTGTACCTGCGATCAGATATTGTTGCATGAACCCCCAGTCAAAGTCCCTGCCGATACCTTTGAGGATAATCCCCTCCATTTCATCGTTGGCCTTAATGATCCCGGGCTTCAGGGCGAATACCTGTATATGGCGGATTCCCCCATGGGTTTTTGCCATAGCCGCGCGGGCTATACCGAGGATGGATTTTGAGACCGGATAATCCACGCTGCGCAAAGTATCCAGATAAGGATAGAAAGGCTGTTCAATGGAGACCGGGCTCGCTTCCAGAGGGCTTTCGTACAATTCGGTGCTGGTGATATGGATATGCCCCCAGAACCCAAAAATCTTTCCACTGATTTCTTTTTTAAATCCGGAAATCAGTGCGACAGCACATATCATCACCGCCGTGCTAAGGGCAACGGCGATGATGGCGATGCGTATAATCAGCCTTGCGAAGGAATGTGTCCCTTCGCGGATCACTTTTCTGGCAATAAATCGTTCGAACATGCCTAATGCACCAGCAGCATTTTTTTAGTTGCGGTGTAGCTGCCGGCTTTCAGGGTGTAAAATAACACTCCGCTGCTGTTAATTGCGTTTTCGGAGATATTTATTTCGTGCAGGCCTTTCCCGAAGAAGGCAGCATAGCGGAACAACACCCTACCTTTGAGGTCGAGTATGCGAAGCTCTGCATCCTGGGGCTCCGGCAGCCAGAATTTCACCTTCGTGTAATCAGAGAACGGGTTAGGTACATTCTGAAATAATTCTGCGCTTTCCTGCGGCTGCGTCGTTTTTTCAAAAACGAGACGCGGCAAGTATAATTTATCCCCCGGCCCGTATGCTTCCGCTGGTGTAAGGCGCGAATTAATCTGCAAATCCTTTTCTTCAAACGCCTGGGAAAGTGCCCTAAAGACGAGCGTGGCCAGTACGCTGGAATTTGCCGTATCTTTATCGGCCATCCAACTCAGGGTCACGATTCCATCTCCCGGAAAGATCCCCAACTGCCCATCGCTGACAAGCCCTGGTTCCACGTCCACCAATTCGAGGGCGCTCCGGTTGTATTCGAGGGTAAACTGTGCCCCGGAAAACGACTGTATGTCATTCACCGAAAGGGGAAGACGGAAAATTTGCCCGTTTTCAGGCTGTGGATACGGCGCAGAGACCGGGAAAATGGCTTCTGTCGGACGGCTGCGCACCGTCGAACTATTGGCTACCGCATCCCCTGTCACATCCCCGAGTTTGATGGCCACAAAATTGGCATTGCGCACTGTATCCCTGAGCTGGTCAAATGCCAGAGATTCCGGGAACGGAAAGTTCCAGGGGTTGGTCGGGTCGGAAAACTCATGGGCCGAAGGGATAAACCGCCAGCTCATGTTATTAGGAAACTTCGACTCCATATTCAGGATCAGCCGCTGAATTTGAAGTAAGTCCTGCGTAGTGATTGAGCGCGAGTGATTGACATCTGCCGCAATCATTTTATAAGGCCCTTTGAGCATCCTCATACCCAGGATATGCTCTTTGATCCGGATCATATCGAGGGTACTGACCCCATTGGTAAAATCCAACTGCTTATAAGGGGCAACCGAATAGCTATACCGCGGATCAATGCGGTCAAAGTAATAAGCACCATCGCGTTTGGTCATCATTGTGACCCTGGCACCTCCTTCGAGCCGAACTTCTGCTCCCTCCAGCATCACCATTTCCTCGGTGGCAATTTTTCCTTCAATCAGGCCTGGCCGGGGCAGGCAGGCATTTGCGGTATCGGTGACGAAAATCACGGCAGGGCAAAAAGCATAATTACCTATTGCGTCCCATGCGTAAACCTCAACGGGAACAAAACTCCCCAGGTTCCCGCACAGCAGAGGCAGGTCCACCGCATTTGGATCAGGCGTCTGGCCTGGCCGCACAATGCTGTACCTGGTTATCTGCTTCAGACCCTCCCAGTTGAGGACGCCCTGCCCGTTGCAGTCGAATATAGGCGTGGAGATCAGGGCATTTGCCGGGACGAGGGCGGCACCGGCATCAATCCTGCCGTCGGAGTCCGTATCCATCGGCAGTAAATTCGCGACAAAACCCAGCCGGCAGACCGGGGTAGGCACAAAAGCATCCCGGACGCGTACCTGCACCGCATAAGGCTGGGAGATATTCCCGCTCGCATCTTTCATCCGGATAAACAATTGGTGTGTCCCTTCCGGAAAATCACCCGTCAGCCTCCATTGGCCCTGGCTTATATAAGTCACTTTTGCACCGGGCGCAAAATTTTCCAGGGGTATTTCTATACCTGAGGGGAACTTGATCGAATCCGGCCTGACCATTACCGAATGTGTATCTACATTACCCTGGGCGGCCAACGAGGCACCGAGCCCTGAAATCACTCCACAGTTGTCCGATGCCGAAAAGACCAGGTTCACTGGACCCTGACAGGAAGCATTGGTAATTGAGAATTCTGCAAGGGGCGGGCCGCTGACCACTGGACCAGTACTGTCCAGAATCCGGATTTCCTGGGTGTATTGCCACGCAAACGGTTTGTTTGGCACCTGCGGGCAGGGGAGGTTGGCCGGATTGTTATAGATAAACGAAGAAACCAGCTCTCCGGCATCGGGCGTCCCGTTCCTGTTGTAGTCGAAGTAAACCTCCTGGTTCCCGTCGTATGGGGCCCTGTCGCGAACCATCACTGAAAGGGCGCCGCGACCTGTGTCCCTGGGCATGAGTACTGCCCAGGATTGGGGCGACCCGCAGCGGTCATCGTACTGGCACCAATTGACTGCAAGAAAGGTGCGGATAATCGTAATCCCTCTTGGCAGTCCGGCTTCTGTGGGATAGACCTTATCTTCTACCAATACACTGATGGCATCGCAGCCAAGTTGGTCGGAGGGCAACTCCGGCCGTGGCAGGGAAGCACAGCTTGCTACAACGACATTGGACGGGAAATGGATATTATACTCGTTGAGTGCCAGTACGGTAAGCCGTACTTTCGAAGTAGTCCGGGTAGAGGTCTGTGCACCGGTATTTTTAGTAATCGTCCAGCTCAAATCTGCATAGCCGGCATTACACTTTAGCACATCGTCCACGTTCAGGCGGATATCGAGGGCTGTACATTCGTCCCCTGCGTTAAACTGCAGATCATTCCCCAGGGCTGCAATAATCGTATTATATCCTGCAGTGCCTTTCTGGTAACTATTTTGTGCCGTCAGCGCCTGGATGAGCGTACTCTGGTCACAACGCACCGTATTTGGATCGGGCATTATCCAGGTCGGTTCGATGCGATCTTCGACCACAACTTTTGCTACGCAGGAATTCTGGTTACCACTCAGGTCTTCGCCCCATAGCTCTACTTCACCGAGGCCGAGGTCGCAGCAGAAAAAGTCCACATAGTCCAGCAACGGCGTATAAAGCAGCCCTGACTGCGGCCCCGGGGAGAACTTTTCCCCAAAATCATTGATATCCCCGTCTTTGTTCCAATCAATCCCATCTTCTACAGTAATCACCCCATCTTTATTGCTATCGTAGCCCAGGGCAACAAACTGGTTTAGACAGCCCTGGCTGACAGCGCGACGTACCCTTATCCATCTGAACCCACAATTATCGGTACTGCCTTTATCGAAAGTAGCCACGGCCATCCGGCCATAGCCCTTTTGTATCCCTTCGGTATTGGAAAGGGATACCCTTACCATTTCCTGGCAAACCATCACTGGCACCGTTTGGTCTTGTATCATAAACTCGAACTCCCTCGTAGCGGTATTGTCGCAGCTATCCGCTGCAAGAATGACCAATTTATGCCGGCCTGTAATGGCCCTGGTGACTGTCAGGTAGTTCCTGCCGTCCTGGCCCCTGACCACCGACCTTGGATAATCCGCCTGCCGCCATTGGACGGGTCCTGTGGGCACACCCTCTACAATCTGCTGCCCAAAATACCAGACTTGAGTCGTCACAATCGGTGCTGGCGTGCAGTTGTCCGTAATCCGGATACCGAAAAACTGGTTCAACCCCGCAAGATCAATCCCGAAAGAACCAGAACAATCATCGGGCCGGGTAGAAATCACTACATTGCGGAAATTGGAAAAAATTACCGGGGGTTCGGTATCGTTTACTTTCAGCAGGAAAGTGTCCAGAAGGGTCTGTGCCCCGGTACACGCATCCAGTGCCCTGACGGCGATCCGCACCTTTTTGCCACCGGAGCAGATATCAAACGTGGACAACACCTCGACCTGAAAGCTGTAACTACAGGATAGGGTCTGCGTCGCATTCCCGGCCTGGACAGCCTCCTGGAAAAAGGCATATTTATTGCGTGGAGTACCACAACTGCGCGGGTGATCAAAGACAAAGTATTGCCTTTTGAACGCCTGCACGATGGAGTCTGTCGAAGCAGCTTTACAGGTACTGCTATTCAGGGATATTTCATAAATGCCCTGGCGGGCGTAGAAGCCAGGATCCAGTCGGGGGCGCATAAAATAAATGTACTGCACGGCTTCGCGTGCATTTCCGCTACAATCCGTTCCCCTGAATGTCCGGGTCAGGCGCCCCCATACCTGATCGGTCAGGACCGATGTACAGTTAAAAAAGTCCATCCGGTCACTTGCCGTCAGGGCAATATTGCAATTGCAGGCAGCAGAACAAATATCCTGAAAAACCGGAGCGCCGGTGAAGAAGGCATAGCCTGGATCCTGCCAACTGCGCAAGTTGTTCTGTACGCTGAAAATATCAGCGCAGAGCAGGGTGTCCGACCATTGCACGTCCAGTGGTATTGGTCTTGAACACACGCCCACCCGGCTAACCATGGTCGGCGGAGTCAAGTCTTTTGCAATAATTACCCCTTCGCAAGTCTGGAAGCTGTAGCAATTCTCGAATTCCGGTTTTAGCGACACTACATAGCGGAAAGTGCCGCACCGTTCGAGTATATTATCTCCATTGCCATCGTCAATATTGACGTTCAGCAGGCTTTGGAGCGTTATCACATCCGGGCAGGAGCCTCCGGGCGTAATGCGGAGCAACATATCGGGGGTCACCAGCGTACGGCAATTATCCCCCAGGGCAATACTGACCTCATTTATACAAGTCACACATGGAAGGGGCGCAGGGGCCTGAACAATCACGGATATTGTAAATTCCCCTTCCGGACATTGATTGTTTACCCCTGCATTGACGCGGTATGAGACGGTTTGAGGGGTTTTGGTAAGGTTGGTGAGCTGATCATTAATAAACCCACCAGAGCGTTGTACCGAAGATTCCCCGGCCACATTGGCATTGTTCATCGCGGTCCAGGTGAACGTAGTGGGGATCGCATTGCCCTTAATATTTACATTTTGCTGAAGATTGTAAGAAGCACGGGCACAGGAGGGTATTAGTAGCGTATCGTTAGACCCTGCCGGGCCATCTGCCACCACGACCATGTGTACCTGTGAGCTTGCGGCAGAACAATCCAACCCGGAACAGGCGACAGAAGATTTATAGTACATCGTATCTGTGGGGGCAACAACGAGGCTCAGTCCGCTCACTGTCGGGACTGTATCCCAGTTAATGCCATCGCGACTGGCTTTCCAGACCAGGTTACAGGCGCCCGTTCCTCCGCTGATGTTCGACCGCAATGTGGCAGTCATCCCCCTGCAAACAAGCCGGGGGCCAGTGATAGAGACTGCGGGGTCTTCAAAAACTTCTACACTGACCGTATTGGAGGTCTTTGAATTACATACTGCTCCGGAACAACTGTAAAGTGCCCGGTAACGGGTGGTACGGGTTGGCGAAACGGCGAGCGTAGTACCTGTGGCCGATGAGATATTCGTCCAGGTATTCCCATCGGCACTGGACTGCCATTGAATGCCACATTGCCCGGAACCACCGGAAGTCGTGGCACTCAGTGTCATTGTACCTCCCGCACACGAAATACCGCCACCCGCCACAGTAATCGCGGGAGCGGGGAATACCTGTACCTGGACTACATTAGAGGGGGCTCCGGTACAGAAAGTACCGGTGCAAACCGCCTGTGCCCGATAAAACGTTGTGGAAGATGGAGCGACACGGATCTGCTTACTATTGACCCCAGGCATATCGGTCCAGGTCGTACCATTTGCACTGGACTGCCAAAGGAGGGTACAAGTAGCCGGAGCAAGCCCGGTATTTGCCGAAAGCGTAGTCGAGTCCCCCGAGCAAAGCGTAGCGGCCCCGCTTAACGTAACCTCCGAAAGGGGAAGGACATTGAGCAGGAAAGGGTTTGAGGTAGCAAAACAGCCGCCGGCGCAATCATAGATGATCCGGTAAAAGATATTGGTAGCCGGCGCAACGCTCAGAGAAAGCCCTGAAGCATTGGGAATATTAACCCAGGACTGCCCGTTCAGGCTGGACTGCCAGGTGACCGAGCAGGAAGTGAATGTATTGGAGACTGTAGCGGTCAGTTGAGCATTTTGCCCGGCACAGATTACTGCCGGGCCATTCACCTGTGCAGTGGGGGTAGGGTTCACCTCGACCCGGAGCGTATTGGAAGTGCCCTGCTGGCAGGATCCGTCCCCGCAGCGATAGCTTAGCAAATACTCGGTAGTACCTTCCGGAACAATCTGAAGGGAAATCGCCGTAGCCCCCGGCACATCCGCCCAGATCTGCCTGCCGGCATCAAAATATTTCCATTGAAAAGAACAACCGCTGACCAAACCATTGGAGGTAAGGGTAGCTGTTGCACCGGTACAAATCCTTGGAGGTCCGGTTATCAATACCACGCGATCGTTGCCCGGGCGGACGGTGAATGCCTGCGAAATCCCCTGGCTACAGCCATCCCCGGCACAGGAAAAGGCCACGCGGTATTGGGTTTCCGCGGAAACGCCGGAGATAGATAGCGTATCCCTGATTTGACCCGAAAGGATATCCCAATTACCCGTTGCGGTATTCAGACGCTGCCATTGCAGGGAACAGGTCCCGATGCCCCCGGTACGCGAAGCAATAAGTGCGCCCGTTCCTCCGGGACAGATTTCCGCAGGACCAGAGATAAACACCGATGGGCCGGAAATCACTGATATCGTATCCTGATTTGAAAAAACCTCATCACACCCGCTACCGCTGCAAAAATAGCGCGCCCTGTAAATAGTGGTGCGTTGTGGGATAACCGACAAACGGGAGCCGGTAACACCAGGTAAATCTTCCCATATCCCCTTTGTAGGTTCCCAGTTCTGCCATATCACCGTACACGTACCAACACCCCGTATCACACTAGCCGTCAGTTGGACATTTGTTCCCGGGCACACTGTTTGACCGCCGGAAATCCGGATCCGGGGATCGGGGATTACCGAGACGGTCTGGACATTTGAAGTATCTGGCAGGCAGCTCTCGGCCGGACAGTTGTAAATCACACGATATTGCGTATTCACTGGTGGTGCGGCCTCGAGGCGATTCCCCGAAGCCCCTGGGACCACTGACCAGGAAAAGCCCCCATTGGTACTTTGTTGCCAAACCAGTGAACACGCCCCTACCCCTCCGGATACCGATGCCGTCAGAGGGATACTCCCCCCGGAACAGATTACCGCATCCCCGCCGCTCAGTACCACATCCTGGCTTTGGACAATTTGTACCGTCACCAAATTAGACGGGATAATACAGCCCGTTGACGGGCAAACCAATTGTGCGCGATAAATGAAGGTCGAGGTAGGCGTTATCGGGATACTCGTCGTAGTGGTACTGGAGATGTTCACCCAGTTGCTGCCATCGCTGCTGAGCTGCCAGAGGATACTACATCCGCTCAGTCCTCCCGTCACATTAGCCGTAATGGTTGTCTGCCCACCTGCGCAAACAGAGGCCGGGGCAGCCAGCACGATATCGCGGTCGCGCTGCACGGCAACCTCCTGGATATTGGATACCGCCTGCGTACATCCTCCGCCCACACAGCTCAATACGGCACGGTAGCGGGTCGTGGCAACCGGGGTTATGGTCAGGGTAGGGCCGGAAGCACCAAAAATATTTGACCACGAACCCGTCGCTGTATTCTGTACCTGCCATTGGACGACGCAATCTCCTACGCCCCCTTCAACCGTAGCACTCAGCGTAGCGCTACCGCCAGGGCAGGTAGAGGCCGACCCACTGATATTGATTAAAGGCTCTGGGAAAATCCTCACCAGAAAAGGGCCTGCAAACGGACGGCAGGCAGTGGCCGCCGGCACTGGCTGAAGGATTGCAAAAACGTAATAAATACCCGGATTGGACGGAAAAACCGCATTGTCGAGGATTGCCTTATCCCCTTCGGCATTGAGCTGTGCATTGCCGAGGGTACCGCCCGGCGTACCATAGACGTTGGGCGGATTGGAAGTATTAAAATATACAAAACGGATACCATAATCCTGACCACCTGATCCGGCAAGGCGCATATTCTCCAGTTCATCCACTTGTAAAGACCCTGTTCCTCCACCCGCACAAAGCCCCGTGGTACCCGTGATCCTGCCCGATATTGAAGGGCACAGCAACCCGATATTGACAGAAGCAGGCATAGCGGGCAATGGACAACCCGAAGTAAAGGCACGTACCGACCCGCTGTACATCCCGATGGGCGTACCGGCAGGGATACGGGCACGATAGGATAAGTCCAGGGTATCCCGGGGGGCCAGATAATACTCTCTGGCAGGGGGTGAGGCTGAAAGTACCCCGCCCAACCAGCGCAAAGTGCCGTTCGTCCCGATAGCTGGTACCCTGGAAGACTTAGCGGCCGTCACCTCACTCTGGGCATTTAGCCCTTCGTAGGTGAATGGTGCAGGCAACACATCAGAGATACTGTCTATTGTGAAAGGCACGCTGGAAGTATTCACCAGTCGAAACGAATAGTTGACCATCGTATCCACTGCAGGCGATGCCAGAAGGAAGGGCCTGGACACCTTCTTGTCGAGGCTCAGTACGCTCACTGGATCAAGGCCTGAAACCGTACCGGCAAATGTACCGGTCCCTCCAAATTCAATCCGGAAACCCTTACCGGAACGGCTATAATTTACGACTGCCAGGGCATAATTTTTTCCTGCCGTCATAGCCAATGGCGCGAGGAAGTTATTGTCGCCTGTAGAACAGCCACAGTACTCAATATCCCCGGTCTCACCGGTCCTTAGCCCGGTAGCACCGGTACAGGCAATCCAGTTGGACAGAGGCTGCCCGACATTTTCACCGGAAGACATACAGCGGAGGGGTATCCTGCCTGTGCAGTTGTCAATACCATTCGGCAGCTCAAAGAGTACGAAATCAATATCGTCGGTCGGGTTGAGCGGGGTGATGGTAAAGGTAAGCGATCCCGTCGTACCGGCCCTCCATTTCAGCCAGGTACTCTGGTATTCCGTAGGTTGACAGCCCGTGCGGCCACAAACGTTGTTCAACTCATTGGGGTCAACACCCTCGCCGCTGACAAAATCAACCGTCATTGCACTGTTGCTGCACAAAACCTGCCCTGTGGGGCAATCCGCGAGCAGGTTCAGGACAGGCGAAAAATTACTCACGCACATCTGGAAAGTCCCCCTCAAATCATTCCGGCCACTCACCCGGATGAAATAGGTCTTTCCCGTTTCCAGACCGCCCATCTGTAGTTCAACAAAATTAGCCCCTAATCTGTCCGAGACGCATTGAACGATGAACAACGCGCCACAATTCCCCGAATAAACAGCAAGCTGCGGGGATTGAAGGGTTCCTCCCGGGCTTTGTCCGGCAGCGCCTTTGACGCTGATCCGTAGCTCCGGTGCCTGAGCGACGAAAGAAAACCATACATCCGGTGCCGTGGTGCTGCTGGGGAAGCAAAATGGGCGACCCCAGGAAGAGAGCGTTGCTCCAACCGTCGTGAAAGCGCCAGCTGCCGAGCACCAATTCTGGATATTCGTTAAAGGAATTGCCCCGGTACATTCATCATTGGAGGGCTGTGCATACAGCGGCGGGAACGGTACAATAATAAGCAGGGCGAGCAGATGAAGTCCGAAAAAAATATTTTTTCCGATCTGCAATACTTTTGAATGTCTATAACGCCCAACAAGTCTGGTGACCAAGTAATTTTCTTGCATATGTTTCACAGGATTTTCAACACAACCTTTTGGCCGGTGTGGGGGCATCAACACCGGATTGGCTTATCCTTATGACTTGTTATTGAATTACCTGAGACCGTAATCCCAAGAAAAAGGTTTTAGGATTGGTCATTTGCGTGGTTTGTTGGTCGTCTTTGGTGCAAATCTAATGTTTTTTTTAATTACCACAAAAGAACTCTTCTATCTTCAAAATGCTTTTTCTTTTACCCCTGACCAAAACACCCCTGGAGACAGCCGTTTTTTTTCCTTAAAAAAGACTTCAGTACCTGATTCAGGGTGCAATTTTTACTCCATCTCAAGCCATTGCCGCTGAATAATGCCCCAGTTTATTTACTTTTGCAAACTTAAAACACAAAAAATGGACTTTTTGGAAGAACTCCAATGGCGGGGCCTCGTCCACGATATGACACCGGGCCTCGAAGAAGCCCTGCAAAAGGAAAAAATCTGCGGGTATATCGGCTTCGACCCGACCGCACCTTCGCTTACGATCGGCAATTACGTGCCCATCATGCTCCTGCGGCTGTTCCAGCGCTCCGGGCACTACCCGATTGTACTGATGGGGGGTGCGACCGGGCGTATTGGCGACCCCTCCGGAAAAGATAAGGAGCGAGAGCTAAAATCTTATGACGAGCTCGATGCCAATCTCGAGCGGCAGACCGCTCAAATGCGTCGCTTGCTCGACTTCGAGGGGGTTGAAAACCCGGCAATCCTGGTCAACAACCTGGACTTCTACAAGGGCATGGGTGTACTGGAATTCCTTCGCACCGTCGGAAAGACCCTTACGATCAACTATATGCTCTCTAAGGAATCTGTCCAGAAACGCATGGACTCGGGGATTTCTTTTACAGAATTCAGTTACCAGCTCCTCCAGGCATTCGACTTTCAGTGCCTTTACCGCCAAAACAACTGCATCCTTCAGATGGGCGGCTCCGATCAATGGGGCAATATTACTTCCGGAACGGAATTCATCCGGCGCAACCTGCAGGAGAAAGCGTATGCCTTAACGAATCCCTTGCTGACCAAAGCGGACGGAAGTAAGTTCGGGAAATCCGCAGAAGGTAATATCTGGCTCGACCCGGAAATGACCAGCCCTTACAAGTTCTTTCAATTCTGGATCAATGCTGCCGACGAGGACCTATCCAGGCTCTTCCGGTATTTTACCCTGCGCACCCGGGAAGAAGTGGAAGATTTGGAGACGACCCTTGCCGATAATCCACAGGAGCGTAAACGGCTGCTTGCAGAAGAGCTGACCGTACGCATCCATGGGCGCGAGGCATATCACGCCGTCTTAAAGGTGAGTGACCTGCTCTTTGGCAGGCAGGCCGGCAGGGAAGAACTGCTCAGTATGCGCGCCACCGACCTGGAAGCTGTTGCGCGGGAAATCCCGGCATACCAGTTTCCTGCCGAAAGCCTTTCCACAGGAATCAATATCCTGGATTTGCTTTCGGGCCATACGAACATTCTTGCCTCCAAAGGGGAAGCAAGAAATGCGATAAAAAACAATGCCATCAGTATCAATAAATTAAAAATCACTACCCATGATGCCATCATTGGTATCGGCGATCTGTTGCACGGCAGGTTTCTGATGGTCGAAAATGGGAAAAAGAACAAATATATATTAATCGCCGTTTAATGCATTGATGTCTATGCAACTCACGATCTACCAGGTGGATGCTTTTGCCGAAGCCGTGTTTCAGGGTAACCCCGCTGCCGTGGTACCGCTGGAAACGTGGCCTTCTGATGCCTTGATGCAGTCTATTGCCCAGGAAAATAATCTCGCTGAAACAGCCTTCTTCGCCAGGGAAAACGACGGCTACCGCCTGCGTTGGTTCACCCCTGCCACCGAAGTCCGTCTTTGTGGGCATGCCACCCTGGCGAGCGCACACGTCCTCTTTGAACATTTGGGCTTCCCGGAAAACACCGTCCATTTCCATACGCTCTCCGGCACATTGTCCGTCACCAGATCCGGCGGCAACCTAACGCTGGATTTCCCACTGGATATGCCCGTACCTCTGGCAACTCCGGCAAGTTTTTTTGAAGCGGCGCTCGGGCTTCCTATCCTCGATATCTGCCGCGGGAAGGACGACATCCTCCTGCGCATCGCTTCTCTCGACGCACTGGAACACTTTCAGCCGGAGCTTGGCTTCATACGCAACCTCGAGGGTGCGCGGGGCCTTATCCTTACAACCCGCGGCGACGACACCGATTTTGCCTCCCGCTGCTTCTTCCCTGCCGTTGGCGTGGACGAAGATGCCGTTACCGGATCGGCGCATACCCTGCTTGCGCCTTATTGGGCAAAGATATTAGGCAAAGAAACCCTCACGGCACGGCAGGGCGGCAGCCGGCGCGGTTTTCTGAAATGCAGGCCTATCGGCAACAGGGTAGAGATCAGCGGCAAGGCCGTCACCTATCTGACCGGAACTTTACACCTATCCGAATGGCCATGATGAAAAGGGTCGCCGCGTGGCTGATGTCGCTTTCCGGGTGGTCCGTCAATATGAATTATCCCCCCGAAGTCAGGCGCTGCGTGATGACGGCCGCCCCGCATACCTCCAACTGGGATTTCTGGTATGCACGTCTTGCCTTTTTCGTAATGGGCGTCCCCGTGCGGTTCACGATCAAAAAGCTATGGATGCACTTCCCGCTCAGCCTTGTGATTGGTCCCCTTGGCGGTATCCCTATTGACCGCAGGCCAAGGGAAGATCAACCTGGAAGGCCAAGCTATGTGGATCAAATCGCCGGCTACTTCCGGCAATACCAGCAGATTGCCGTGCTGGTGACCCCGGAAGGTACCCGTACTGCCCGTAAACAATGGAAAACCGGATTTTACTACGCAGCCCTACAGGCCGGGGTGCCCGTTTGCCTCGGTTATCTGGATTACCGGAAAAAAGAGGCCGGTGTTGGCCTGGTCATCTACCCAACAGGGGATATTGCCGCGGATATGCGGCAAATCATGGACTTTTACCGCAAAATACCCGGTAAGTTTCCAAAAAAATTTAGCCTGGACGAGCGCTATGCTTAGCGCTACCCACACCTGCGATTTTTCATAAAAAAAATACCTGCCATGCATCAGATTCAGGAAATTTTTCAATTGGAAGGGAAGGTCGCCCTGATTACCGGCGCCAGTAAAGGCATCGGAGAATCTATTGCCCGGGTTTACGGCCTTGCGGGCGCAAAAGTCGTCATCTCCAGCAGGAAGCAGGAAGCCCTGGACACCCTGGCAACAAGCCTTAGGGAAATCGGCATCGACGTGCTCCCTTTCGCAGCCAATGCCGGCAATATGGACGACCTGGCCCGTCTCGTACAGGAAACACAGGCCTGCTTTGGTGGCATAGATATCCTCGTCAATAATGCCGCTGCTAATCCGGTATTCGGGCCGGTAGAAGATACGCCCCTCTCCGCCTTCGATAAAATCATGGACGTCAATCTCAAAGGACCCTTTGAGCTGAGTAAATACTGCCTCCCGATTATGAAATCCCGCGGCGGGGGGTCCATCATCAATATCAGCAGCATCGGCGGCATACGACCTGAGCCAATGCTCGGGATTTACAGCGTCAGCAAGACGGCCATCATTTCGCTCACCAAAGTACTTGCTAAAGAATGGGGCGCTTATGGCGTCCGCGTCAATGCAATATGCCCCGGACTGATCAAGACAAAATTCAGCCAGGCCCTCTGGGACAATGAACAGATCCTGCGTTACACCCTCGAACACCTGCCCATTGCGCGCGTTGGTACCCCGGAAGAAATTGCAGCATTGGCACTATTCCTGGCCGGAAATGGCGCAGCTTACTGCACAGGTGCTGTCTTTACAGCAGATGGCGGCCATACGATTTAGCACCTTTCCGGGAAGTATCGCTGAAAAGACAAAAAGGGGTGTTCACCGGAAATTCATTTCCTGAAGCGGTTATCTCACAAGTATCGCTGGCACTTTCACCCCTTTCATGGGGCTGTCCGAAAAGTATGCTGCCGCCTTCGGCGCAAAAGGACTTGTGGGACAGCCTCAAAATTTTCATGCAACCCCCTGGGTAGCAAAGCGCCTTTTTTTACGCCATCCCGGCCTGAGGGCATAATGCCTGCCATGAATACCCCTTAATTCATAACCTCAACCAAATTACCAAATGAAAACAGATCTCGAAATCGCACGTTCTATCCCGATGCTCGATATCGGGAACATTGCCGGCCGTCTGGGACTATCGGAAAACGAAATACACCGCTATGGCAGATACAAAGCCAAGCTACCGCTTTCGCTGATTAATCTGCAAAAGTCAGCCAACGGGAAACTGATCCTGGTCACAGCGATTTCCCCTACACCAGCAGGAGAAGGTAAAACCACCACCAGTATCGGTCTTGCCGATGCGCTGAGCAGGTCTGGTGCCGATGTTGCCGTTGTCCTTCGCGAGCCTTCGCTCGGGCCTGTGTTTGGTATCAAGGGTGGTGCTACAGGGGGTGGATACTCCCAGGTTGTACCAATGGAGGATATCAACCTGCACTTCACCGGGGATTTTGCCGCCGTAGAAAAAGCACATAACCTCCTTTCGGCCATTATTGACAATTCGCTGCAGAATAAGAAAAACACTTTGGGGATTGACCCGCGGACGGTGGTATGGAAGCGCGTGATGGATATGAACGACCGTTCCCTGCGTCAGGTGATCACCGGGTTAGGAGGGACAGGGTCGGGGATACCCCGCGAAAGCGGCTTTGACATTACCGCCGCCTCGGAGGTAATGGCCATCCTCTGTCTATCCACTGGGTTAGAAGACCTCAAGCGACGCCTGGGGAATATATTTATTGGCTTCACCCATGACAAAACGCCTGTTTTTGCCCGCGACCTGAAGGTGAGCGGCGCAATGGCGGCCCTCCTGAAGGACGCACTGTTGCCTAACCTCGTACAGACCCTGGAGGGCGTTCCCGCGATCCTCCACGGAGGGCCTTTCGCCAACATCGCCCAGGGTACCAATTCTGTGATCGCCACGCGCATGGGGCTTTCCCTGTCCGACTATGTCGTCACAGAAGCTGGCTTTGGGGCAGACCTCGGCGCCGAAAAATTTTTCGATATCAAATGTCAAGCGGCGGGGCTTAACCCCAGTGCCGTGGTATTGGTCGCGACGATCCGTGCGCTCAAATACCACGGTGGCATCGCGCTCAAAGCCCTTGGCACACCGGATCTGGCCGCAGTAGCCCGTGGCCTTGCCAACCTCGAAAAACACCTGGAAAACCTGCAGACCTTCGGCCTGCCCGTCGTAGTCGCCATTAACCAATTCCCTGGCGACGCCCCTGAAGAAATCCGCCTGGTACAGGAACATTGCCAGCGCTTAGGGGTAGAAGCTTTCCCCTGCGACAACTGGTCACAGGGCGGAGAGGGGGCCCTGCCGCTCGCCGATGCCGTAAAGCGACTCGCACAAAATACTTCCACCCGTTTCCGGCCCCTCTATACCTGGGAGCAGCCCGTAGTGGACAAAATCCATACCATCGCCACCAAAATTTATGGCGCAGAGGGCGTAGATTATACGACAAAAGCAAAAAACGACCTCCGCAAAATACAGGGCCTCGGACTTGACGGCCTTGCCATCTGTATGGCCAAAACTCAAAAGTCGTTATCCGATAACCCAGATTTGCCGGGCAGGCCACAAAATTTCAGGATTACCATCCGCGAAATCGAAATTGCCGCAGGTGCAGGCTTCATCATCCCCATTACCGGAGAAATGATGCGCATGCCGGGCCTACCGGAGACCACGGCAGCCGAGGGGATTGATATTGATGCCGAGGGAAACATCCTCGGGCTGTTTTGAAAGCGACCAATACGCCAGCCAGGGCTATAGCACTTCGATCAGCGCATTAACTGAAAATGAAATTCCCTGAACTCTAAAATATTCAGGTAAATATTCTCGAAGCGCCCGATAGCATTCAACAAATCAGCCCGATAGTTGCCCTGGGGTTCCAGGATGGATTGGAACTCATATCGGGTGTGCAGCCCGGTAGTAGGATTTACGTCCATATAATATTGGAAGTACTTGCCGTATTCTTTGAGCATTTTTCCGATAAAGCGGAACAGGCCATAGCCTTCATACGCCGCAGGCTCGGGCATGGCACCAAATTCCGCGAGGTACCGCTGTCGGAATGCCTTTACCGCAGGGTCTTTAAGATCAATAAAACTGTTGCTTGAAATCCGGACCTGGAGCTTTTCGAAATAATCGTATTCGAAATTCTGGAATTCGATCCACTGCGGCATTCCATACACCACCACCATTTGATCATCGGATTTTGCCTCGATAATACGGCGCAGCAGCATCAGGATAAAATTCTGTTCGGCCCAGGAGGGTACCATAATCGCTATTCGTGGGCGGCCTTTTATCAACTGGGAAATATTGATCCCGCCATAAGTGCTGTTTTCCAGCACCAGTTCCGGGATGAGTTCTGGTTCCCGGGCACCTTGCAGCCCTGCATTGGCATTCTGAAAATACTCCGCACAGGTCTTTTCGGCAGGCTGGTTGGCCCGATAGAGTATAAGAATTTCCTCCTCTGAAAATTCGGAGCGCACATGGCGCAGCAAGGCGCGGCAGTGCTGCTCGAGAGAGGGATTTACCTGTACGAAATTGGGGTTGCCCTGTACGAGATTAGTCACCGCACTATGCGGGGAGAACATAACAAAGTTCTCCTTTTTCGCCTGATCGGCTGCCGTCCGGATATGCTCCCGTCGGTAAGGCCCGATAAACACATCGGTATTCCTGGCATCCGGGCTGCTCAACAGCGCCGGGATTCCCGAATCATCGGATTTGGTGTCGCGCACATATACGTTGAGCTTTACCCCATCGGTTTCCATCTCCTTTGCTGCAAGTTGGATGCCACCATAGAAATTAATAGCCCATCGCCCTACCCTACCCTGGGTGACTTCCTGTGCGTTTTCAATTTCGTTGGCAGAAAAGGGCAATGCGACCATGATCTTATATTGGTCCTTTTTTTCGATACGGGGAGTGTTAGGCGATACCGGTTCCGGTACCGGTTTCTTTTCCTTCAGCAATCCTTCCAATGCCCTGGGATCTGGCGGGAAGGAATTGGGGATGAATGTGACTGCAGTAGCGTAGTAGGGTTTTACGGTTTTGAAAACGAACGTATCCATTCGTTCTGAAGGAGGGGGAGGCACGACCACCCATTGCCTCGTGACCGGATCATACTGCTTCGTGGCTGGGATTTCATCGAGTTTACCTTCTTCCCTTTTATTTTCGGGCTGCGTATCCTTTCCCTGCCCATGGGCGGCGGGCTGAAGGCTTTTGCAGCCGCTGAGGCAAAGTACCCCAAAATATCCTAAAAACAGGAGGAGTTTATTCCCACTCAATCGTGGCCGGAGGTTTGGTGCTGATATCATAGACAACGCGGTTTATTCCTTTAACATGATTGATAATATCACTGGATACCTTTGCCAGGAAATCATAAGGCAGGTGGCTCCACTCCGCCGTCATGCCATCTACGGAGTTGACTGCGCGCAGCGCTACTGCCTGTTCGTACGTACGTTCGTCCCCCATTACCCCGACCGATTGGACCGGGAGCAATACCGTCCCGGCCTGCCACACGGTATCGTACAAGCCCTGTGCGCGGAGGTGATCAATGAATATCGCATCTGCTTCCTGTAAAAGGCGTACTTTTTCTTCAGTCACCTCGCCGAGGATCCGGATACCGAGACCTGGCCCCGGAAAAGGGTGGCGACCCAGAATAGCCTCGGGGAGGCCTAATTCGCGTCCAATCCTGCGCACCTCGTCCTTAAACAGCATCCGAAGGGGCTCAACGATCTTTAGCCTGAGTTTTTCCGGCAACCCGCCGACATTATGGTGCGATTTAATCGTTACCGAAGGGCCATGTACCGATACCGACTCGATCACATCGGGATAAATCGTACCCTGCCCGAGCCAGTGGATTGCTCTGTCGCGGGCCTCCAGGCTAAGCGCCTCCTGTTCGAAGACCTCGATAAATACCCGGCCGATGGTTTTGCGTTTCTCTTCGGGGTTCGTAATTCCTTTCAACTCCCCATAAAACCGAGAGCGGGCATCTACGCCCTCGACACGCAGGCCGAAACCCTTATAAGAAGCAAGTACCTGCTCATACTCGCCTTTGCGCAGCAACCCGTTATCCACAAAAAAGCAGATCAACTGATCGCCAATCGCATGGTGTAGCAGCATTGCCGCCACAGTTGAGTCCACCCCACCCGATAGCCCCATGAGGACGTGGTCTTTGCCAACAGACGCCCTGAGCTCTGCCACCGATTGCTCTACGAAGGCAGCCGGTGTCCAATCGCCGCAACAACCCGCAATGCCGAAAACGAAATTTTTCAGCAACTGCGCCCCGTCCAGGCTGTGGGTTACCTCCGGGTGGAACTGCAGGCAATATACCGGGGCATCAAACCTCCCTGTAACTGCCCGAAAAGCAGCTACCCCTATACTTTCCGTAGCGGCGATGCGCTCAAACCCTGCCGGAAGCTCCATAATGGTATCGCCATGCGACATCCAGACCTGCGAACCGTCCGAAATACCCTGAAAAAGCGGATCACCGGGTGTGACATCCCGAAGGTGGGCTTTGCCATATTCCCGCTTTTGCGAGCGCTGAACCGTACCCCCATAAAATTTTGCAATGTATTGTGCACCATAACATATCCCTAAAACCGGACGGATGCCAATCAGGGCGGCGAGGTTAGGATGCAGGGCATTTGCATCTGCGACCGAAAACGGGCTCCCCGAAAGGATAACCCCTTTGTAGGTTTCGTCAAGTTCAGGGATTTTATTGAAGGGCACGATTTCGCTGAAAACGTTTAGCTCCCGGATCCTGCGTGCGATCAACTGGGTATATTGCGACCCAAAATCGAGTATGAGTATTTTTTCAACCATGCTACAAATATATTCAGAATCTCCTGTTTTTCGAGGGATCATTTTGGGGCACGAGGTTATGTTTACACATCAGGCTTGTTGCGGGCAGATTATCCTGGACGAAAAACAGCTCATTTTCCCTCCGCACTGACCCGTCACAACAAGTTTACTGCGCTAAAAGCGAAGCCCCAGGGGCCGTCACTTGGACAGGATGAATTCGACCCGCCGGTTCAATGCCCTGTTGGCAGGTGTATTATTCGATGCAATGGGTTTTGTGCCCCCCTGGCCTTCAAAACGCATGCGGCTCGGCCCAATACCCCTGGAGATGAGGTAATCGTAGCAGACTTGCGCCCGGTTTTTTGACAGCAGCAGGTTTTTCTCCGGATTGCCGACATTGTCGGTATGGCCGATGATACTGAGCGAAAAATCCGGGTATTTGCGCATCATAGCGGCTACCTGGTCCAACGCCTCGAAAGAGGCCTGTTTCAAGCGGTCGCTCCCTGTTTCGAATTGTACGAGGCTCATGATTTTGATCAGGGAATTGAGGTCATCCGATGAAACTTCCGGGCAACCATCGGGCATCTGCAATCCGGGGGTATTAGGGCAGCGGTCGTCTTTATCGGGGATGCCATCGAGGTCGCTGTCGGGGCAGCCCCGGGTTTCCGGTGGCCCGGGTGCATCGGGGCAGTTGTCGGATTTATCGGCAAGCCCGTCATTATCGCGGTCCGGGCAGCCTTTTGTGGCCAGAGGCCCTGGAACGTCCGGGCAATCGTCCAGTTTATTCTCTACCCCATCTTTATCTTTATCGTTATCCGGGCAGCCTTTGGATTCGGGAGGGCCGATTTCGAACGGGCATTGATCGTCGTTATCGGCAATCCCATCGTTGTCGGCATCCGGACAGCCGGACAGGCTTCCTGCCACATCCGGGCACTTATCGAGATAATCGGCGGTACCGTCGCCGTCTCTGTCCGGGCAGCCTTTCAACGCGCGCACACCTGCCGAGGCCGGGCAGTCATCTTCTTCATTAGGGACCCCATCACCGTCCTGGTCTTTAGCGCTGTACACTGCCGGCGGTTTTTTTCCGGGAGCCGTTGTCTTGTCATTCGAAATACTGCCAGCGGTGAATTTCAGGCCGACACCTGCCAATAGCTGCTCCCGAAGGTCGAGGTCGCTGTAGCGGTATTCCAACCTCGAAGAAAAATAGAGGCCCTTGGCAAGACGCAGGTCAATCCCCCCTCCAACGGGTATTCCGGCACGCACCTTGCTGGCCTCTTCGAATTCTGCACCGATACCAAAGTAGGCCCAGGGATTGAAACGGGAGCCTGCGGGAAAAAGCCGGAGGTGGAACTGCAGGTCCACATTGCCCCACAGTGCCGGATTGGTACCCCCGGTGGCTCCCGACGGATAGCGGGCCTGGGCAGCACGCAATGGCAGGGCCAAAGCGGAGAAAGAACCTATTCTTCGGATAAATTCCAGCTCTGTACCAGAAGAATACCCCTTGAAAAAGGTTTTGTTGATCGGATATTGAAAGTCCGATGCGAGGTATCGCACCGCAACTTCCCCTCTGCCATAGCGCACCGGTTGTCCCGGGGATGCCAGCGGAATGGATAAAAAAATCAGGATTAGTTGAAAAAAGCGCATCATAGCGTCAATTATCGAGCAGGCCCCGGCCCTCTTTTTTAATTTTACCGTCTGCCAGCAGTTGTTTAAGCAATCGGTCCAGGATACCGTTGATGAAATCCTTACTTTTCTCCGTACTGTATTGTTTTGAAATCTCCACAAATTCGTTGAGCGTCACTTTAGTAGGAATGGTCGGGAAAGCGCGCAACTCGCAGAGCGCCATTTTCAGCATGATCATATCGAGGACAGCGACCCGCTGCACATCCCAGTTTTTGAGCATTGGCTCGATGGAAGCCAGCAACTCGGTATCGCTATTGTGTACGGTTGTGAGCAGCGTCTCCCCGAATTCTACTGTTGCCTCTTCCGGCGGCAGATAATCCTCATAAAAGGCTGGGGTTGCCGGCAGTGCTTTAAACGTTTTTTTCAGGGCCCCGATTACGAGGGACTTATCATCCTCCCAGTTGGGGTACCAATCTTCCGTAGCGTCCGAGAGCGACTCCGAAGAGAGGCAGAAACGCACGAGGTCGAGCAACTGTGCCGCGTGATCTTCTACATCGGGGTGTTCTTTTTGTAAATAGGCCTTATACGCCTCTTTCTTAGAAAATTCGGTGTAAAGGGCCCTGACCATGTCATCATCTATCTTAGCTGCAATGCGGTATCGCTGAAAAAGACGTCCGAGCTCCTGGTTGCCGGTGAGCGAGCGGATGAGCTCATTTTCGAAAAGCCTGGGAGTAAACTGCTTGTCCTCTTCGCTGGGGAGGTATTTTGCCGCCCGCCGTTCCGCATCTTTCCTGGCGTATTCTGCTATTTTGACGACGTAATAGAGATAGAACAAATACAGTTCAAAGGAGCGGCTTACGCTTTCCCTATACCGCCGCATCGCTTCCTCCAGGGAGAGCTGAGGATCCCGGCTCATGGCATAAAGCATCTGCATGACTTTTATGCGGACGTTTCTTCTACTTAACATGGTTTGGTCGAATTTGCCGCCCCCAGTAAAGGGCTGATGCAAATTAACGGCTTTTTATTCAGATAATGAAACGATTCGCGAAAGGAGGCTGTTTTAACAGACCTTTTTAAGGAGCTGCCTCAATAAGTGGGTCGTGTAAAAAGTCTTTCGTCGCCTTCGGCGGCAAAAGGATCTTTTTACACAACCCACAAAATCTTGAATGATGCCGTCCCACAAGTATTATTCCCGTGCTAAGTGCCGAATAGCTTATGCGACGCCCAGGGGAATCCCGCGACAAGTAAGCCCACAACACCTACTTCCGGATATATTGTTCATTGATTTCCTGAAAAGTGGGCAGTTTTCTGTGGTGCCACATTTTCACGATGGTCCCGTCTTTAAACAGCAATACACCGGGGTTAGAGCGGATAATCGTCTTCAGGAGGATATCATCGGCGACTAAGAAAGGGAAGTTAGCGCCGATTTTTTCGCGAAAATCCCCGATCTGGCTTTTATCTGCATACGCGGTGATTGCCACGGTGTTGATCTCCGCTTTTGCAGCGGCTTCGGCCAGGGGCACTACGCCGTCCGTCCACCGCTCCTGGTATGCAGCTTCCCATTTAAAGGCTTTTGTCGTACGGGTACCTTCCACTACTTTCATCTGTGGCAGAATTTCCAATGAATTCGCGGTGCGGGTGCTATCAGTCAAATAGACCGTATCCCGGACGGTCGTCCTGATTTCTTCCGGCTCGCCTTCGAGATGATGGGCGATGACCAGGAAGTAATACCCCTGCATCGAGAGGAGCTCCTCTGTGACTTCCTGCCCTTCCAGGTTGCTCACCTCGAATTCGCTTACTTTTGTGGGCGCTATCGCAGGCTTGGATTTAATTTGTTCCATCTCCCAGGACTCAGTAGGGTATTTGGACATTTCTTTAAGGAATTTGTCAAAAGGGATTTCCAGCACACGGCCATCTGACTTATTCGTCAGGCGATAGGCCGTAATCTTGACATTCTGAAGGGCTTCCTGCTCCTGGCGTTTCTTTTCGCCGATATTTACCCCCTCTTTGAACGGGCGGAAATCTATATCCGGGAGGTTCCAGACGTAATTGCTAAAACAATACACCATGAGCGCGGGGACAGAAAGCCCTGTCACCCAATTGCGCAGGACGGGGTTGAACAGCCGGTGCATCTCGCTGTGCAGGAAGACAAACGCCAGTGCGGGAACAAGCAACACCAGATCTTTAATAAAAGAGACCTTGGGTTCAAGTTTGATGAAATCGCCAAAACAGCCGCAATCCGTTACCTTCATATTGGTAGCAACATATTTGCCCCATTTGCCAAATTCAAAGAAATTCACCTCTGAGGGGACGTATCCGGTGAGGTAGGTGAAGCCGGTAAGCACGGTGAAAAACAGTACCAGCAAAAGAAATATCCACGCGGTAAGGCGGGGCATGAAACCGATTATTAACCCGATACCCAGCGCGATTTCCAATACAATCATGCCCACTGCGAAGCCTTCGGTAAATTGAGAAAGCCAGGGGAAGAGCGGGGAAAGCCAGGAAGCTGCCGTCGGTTTGAAGACCCCCTCGAAAGCCGCAAAATACTGCGCCATCTTGTAGGCTGTACCCAATGGGTCTATTGCTTTGACTGCGCCGGAAACGACAAAGAGGACACCGGAGAAGAACTGCAGGAAACTCAGCGGTTTGTTTTGCAGGCGGTCGGTGAAAATCCCCGTTAAAAACATCAGTGCGACAGCGGCGATCCCGATCATCAACATTAAAGTGCCAATCGTCATAGTCAGATTATTTTATGGGTTGAGCAAATCCGCATTTCCCCCTGCATCAGCTTCATCGAGCTGGATCAATGCGAACAGCGCGTAATTAACAATATCGGCATAATTGGCCTCCACACCCTCCGATACCAGGGTGAAGCCCCGGTTATCTTCGATTTGCTTGATCCGCAGCAGCTTCATCAGAATCAAATCCACAAGCGAGCTTTGGCGCATTTCCCGCCAGGCCTCCCCATAATCGGTGTTTTTTCTGGCCATCAGCGCACGCACCTCTGCCAGGTGCGCATCGTACAGCGCAGCGGCCGCCTCGGCAGATAGTTCCAGCGGCGCATCTGCCGGCAGCCCAAGCTGGATAAGGGCCAGCAGGCTGTAATTCACGATCCCTTCGAGCTCGGCGGCAACCGGGTCGTCCACCATCTGGAGGCCAGACTCCTGCACGGTGCGGATACGCTTCGCTTTGATATATAGCTGATCCGTAAGGGAAGAAGGCCTGAGGATACGCCACGCCGTACCGTAATCCTGCGTTTTTTTTAAAAAAACCGCTTTACACTTTTCGGCGGCTTTATCGTATTGAGCAAGGGTGCGCTCCACGGATTTTTGGTTTTGTCTGCAAATATAAGACAGGATTTTTAGGTTTGGTTAAATTTGCCGAACTTCGGGCTTGCCTAACCGTATTTCGCATTTAAATGCAAAAAGATACCTTCCATACCATCGGGGCATCCGCAGAAGGCTTGTTCAAAGACAAGGGGAGCAAGTTCCTGGCTTTTGCCTTCCCCATCCAACAGGAGGGAGAGGTCCATGTCCAGGTGGACGCATTGCGGAAAGCCCATCCCAAGGCCAGGCACTTTTGCTATGCCTACCGCATCGGCCTTGGTGGCCTCCGCTTCCGCGCCAATGACGACGGAGAGCCTTCCGGGACGGCCGGCAGGCCCATCCTCGGCCAGATAGACAGCTTCGGCCTCACCAATGTCGCCGTGGTGGTCGTCCGCTATTTTGGGGGCACACTCCTCGGTGCGGCCGGACTGATCCAGGCATACAGGGCGGCTGCGGCCGATGCCCTGCGCCAGGCCCCGGTCATCGAACAGCAACTCCAGCAGTTGGTGCGCCTCGAATTCCCATATTCCCTGATGAACCACATCCTCCACGCAGTAAAAAAACTCGGTTTGCCGATTTATGCCCAGCAATACGGTGAGCAGGGAACCGTAACCATCGGTATCCCGCTGAGTAGTGTCGGGCAAGCCATTCAAAGGCTCCAGGTCCTTGCAGGCGGGCTGCATCCCGAAGAAGTCGAAATGGGAAAGACTGTCGAGGGCCTGATCATTACCCTCCTCCCGGAAGGCTGAACGCCCGCATCAGGTGCTCAGAATGGCGAGGCCGAAACCAGTCAGGATGGCCACAAACTTTGTCCAGGAAACCTTGTGCGCCCCCCCTTGCTCGTTGCTCTCAAACAAGATCGAAGTGGACAGGTGCAGAAAAGATCCGGTGACCATCGCCAGCAAAAAGAACAACTGCTCCATCGAAAAATCAGAAAACATAGCAATCAGCGCACCCAAAGGCGAGGCAATCGCAAAGATGCCCAGCAGGATTGCTACCCTCGGCGTTGGCATCCCGGAGATACGCAATAAGCTACCCAACGCAAACCCCGCAGGAGCTTTATGCACTAAAATGCCCCATAGCAACTGGTTGCCATGGGCGGCATGGGAAGCGGCATGCTCCATTGCCGAATAGCCGCTCAGCGGCATTCCTTCTAAAAACGCATGGACAAACAACCCGATCATCACCGGCCATACCGAGGTGGATTTTACCGCATGGAAATGCCCATGCTCTATCCCCTTCGACAATGGCTCCAGCAGCAGTTGCAAGGTGAAGCCCGCCAGTACCCAAAGACCGGGGTTGGATAGCGTACCCGAACCCCAAAGGCCGGGAATCAGGTGCACCACCGCAAGTGCCAGCAAGAAAGCCCCGCTGAATGCGATCAGCACCTGCACCGTCCCCCATTTTTCCCGCGGAACAAAAAACGACGCTATCCCGCCGGCAAATGCGGTCACAAACAACCCCACGTATTCCCAAAAATTCATCTGTGTTTCCTTTCTAATGCATTAGGTATGGCGCAAAGATATGTTTTTGCAACAACGTTGCCAATACATGCGCCTAAAATTGCCCCGGCAATTACATCCAGGGGATAATGTACCCCCACATACACCTGGCCAAAAGCAATCGAACCCGCCCAGAAATACAGCCCGCTACGCATCCACGACGAATATGCAAACAAAGTGAGTGCCAGGAAAACCGCAACGGAAAAATGGTTGGCGGCATGGGAGGACGTAAAACTGTAGGCCTTCCCGCAACCGACCAGCAGGCGGGCAGACGCCTTTACAACCTTATCGTTGCATGGGCGGTCCCGGGCAAACGCAGGCTTCACCAGGTGACTGCTCACTGCATCGGAAGCACCTGCCGCTATGGCAAGTGCCACTATAAAAGCAAATGCCTTCTGCCGGTAACGGAAAAACGCATATCCCGCCAGGGCCAGATACGCCGGTACCCAGGTGAGCTTCTCCCGCCACCAGGGCAGCCACCAGTCCATAAAGCCATTCTGCCAGCGCTGGTTAATCAGCTCGAACAGCCAACGATCGGCATCTAATAAATGCTCCATCATTTTTTTGCGATTATGATTAGCCGGGGGCTTGACCCCGGATCAAATGCCTGCAGCCGGTAATCGCCAAATACGGTGGAGATCCCCAGGCCTGCTTGTTTCAACAAACGCTCGAAGTCAGCAAGGGAAAACAAGCGTACGCGCTCTTCAAATTCAAAATGCCGCCCACCATCTTCAAACCGGATGCGCTTCCTGATCTGGCCACCTTCCACCCATTTGCTCAGGTAAAAAATGATCCCGTCCACCGTCCGCGTTTCTTCGCCCAGGAGGTGGTCTTCCACATAAAACCTGTTGAAATAGTCGAGTACGAAGGTGCCACCCCTGCGCAAGCCGCTATGGACGCTGCGAAGGGTGTTGAAGTCATCCCGCTCGGAGCTGAAATACCCAAAACTGGTAAAAAAACTGAACAGATAATCGTAATAGTTCACGCGGAAGGGCAGCCGCATATCGTGCCGGTAAAAAGAAAGGTTGGGCACCTCGTAATTGCGCGCTTCGCGGATGCTCTCCTCCGAGAGGTCAAGACCTGTAACGTCAAATCCTTTTTTTGCGAGGTAAATTGCAAAACGCCCCTTCCCGCAGGCAAGGTCGAGTATCCTGGCCCCCGGGGCCGGCCGCAGCCAGACCAGCAAACGATCAATAAAACGCTGGGCTTCTGCCTCGTCCCGGTGCTGATACAGCAAATGATAATAAGGAGAGTCGAACCAGGCTTCATACCATTCCGATTCAATGCCAGTACCGGGAATTATTCCTTCCATGCTTTTCTTTTTGACAAACCGCAACGGGGCTACCTGGAAAAAGCCCCCCAATTTTGACGGCAAAGGTAGCTTTTCCAAAAAACAACAACATACCCGCATACCGTTAAATTTACTATTTTTGCGCAAAAAAAAAGTGGCGCTTATCCAATCTATTTCCGGCTTCAGGGGCACTATTGGGGGAGCCCCCGGAGAGGGTCTCACCCCTGTGGACATTGTCGGCAGCGTAGCCGCATTTGGCAGCCTGCTCCTCGACAATCATCCCCGCCCCAGGGTCGTTATTGGCAGGGATGGCCGGATCTCCGGACCGATCGTACAAGGACTCGCCCTGCAAACCCTGCTCGCAATGGGTATTGACGTCGTGGATGCAGGGCTTTCTACTACCCCTGCGATAGAAATGGCCGTAAAATGGGAAAAAGCGCAGGGCGGTATCATCATCACCGCAAGTCATAACCCCAGGGAATGGAACGCGCTCAAATTCCTGAACGGCGAAGGGGAATTTATCAGCCCCGAAACCGGCGAAGCGGTACTTGCAAAGCTCCGTGCCGGCGATTTTCGCTTTGCCACGGTGGATACCCTGGGGCATTATACCCAGGAAAACGGTTTCTTCCAACGCCACGTGGACGCCGTGCTGGCCCATCCGATGGTCAATACCGGGGCGGTCCGGTCGCGAAAATTTAAAGTCGTCCTCGATGCCGTTAATTCCACAGGGGCAATGGCGTTGTCCCCATTGCTCGAAGCCCTGGGGTGTACCGCCGTGCTCATCAATAGTGCGCCCACCGGGCAGTTTGCCCACAACCCCGAACCTCTGCCGGAACACCTCGGCGAGCTATCGTCCGCAGTGCGGGAGCACCAGGCCGACCTCGGCATTGCAGTAGATCCCGATGTTGACCGCCTCGCCCTCATCTGTGAAAATGGTAGCCCCTTCGGCGAAGAATACACCCTGGTGGCCATCGCCGACTACTTCCTCGGCCAGAGGCCGGGCAATACCGTCTCCAACCTCTCCTCCTCCCGGGCATTACGCGATGTGACCCTGGCTCGGGGAGGGCAATATTTCGCCGCAGCAGTCGGAGAAGTCCATGTAGTCCGGCAAATGAAAGCGGTACAGGCCGTAATCGGCGGCGAAGGGAACGGGGGGGTCATCGTCCCAGATTTGCATTATGGCAGGGATGCCGTAGCGGGCACCGCCCTCTTCCTCAGCGCCCTTTGCATGTCCGGACAAAGCGCCTCGGCATTCCGGGCAGGCTTCCCACAGTACGAAATGGTCAAAGACCGTATGGATATCCCCTCCGACCAGCCTTACGAAACCCTCGTCGCCCGGCTCCTGAAACGTTTTTCCGACCAGGAATGCTCTACCCTCGACGGATTAAAAGTGGATTTCCCCAATGGCTGGGTACACCTCCGAAAATCAAATACAGAACCTATCATCCGTATTTATGCGGAGGCACGGACTACCCAGGCAGCAAGCGACCTGGCGGCCCTCGTCAAAAATGAAGCGTTGAACCCTTAAAACGCAACAGCATGCCTTTCTACGACGTCTCAATGCCGGAAACGGCACCTAAGGAAAACCTGGAATCCTTCTTCGGGGCCTTCCGCCGTAAGGTGATCGGCTGGGACCAGGACTTCCCCACCCCATTCGGCCAAAAGCGGATCGTATATGCCGACTGGACGGCAAGTGGCCGGCTCTATGGGCCTATCGAAAGCCTCTTATCTCATAAAATCGGCCCTTTCGTCGGAAATACCCATACCGAAACGACTGTCACCGGCAGCGCCATGACCCATGCCTACCACCAGGCAAAGCATATCATCAAAAAACATGTCGGAGCCTGGGATAAAGATGTCCTCATCGCTTCCAACTCCGGAATGACCGGCGTCGTCAATAAATTCCAGCGCATCCTCGGCCTGAAAGTCCACGAACGCCATCGTGCCTATGTTCAACTTCCCGGCTCCGAACGCCCGGTGGTTTTCGTCAGCCACATGGAACATCATTCTAACCAGACCAGCTGGCTGGAGACGATCGCCGACATGGAAATCATCCAGCCCGATAAGGATGGCCTGATGGATCTCGGCCACCTCGAATCCCTGCTGCTGAAATATAGCGACCGGCCCCTGAAAATTGCAGCTATTACCTCCTGCTCTAATGTCACCGGCATAAAAACCCCCTATCACGAGGCAGCAGCGATCATGCACCGTCATGGAGGGCTCTGCTTCGTGGATTTTGCCTGCTCCGCGCCATATATCGAAATCTGTATGCGTCCGGACGACCCCCAAAAACACCTCGACGCAATTTACTTTTCCCCGCATAAATTCCTGGGTGGCCCCGGTGCGACCGGTGTCCTCGTCTTTGACCCTAAGCTCTACAAGAACAAGATTCCCGATAATCCGGGCGGTGGTACCGTGGATTGGACCAACCCCTGGGGCGGACATAAATATATTGACGAAATCGAGGCCCGGGAAGACGGCGGTACGCCCGCTTTTCTCCAAACCATCAAAGCAGCACTCGCCATACAGCTTAAAGAAACGATGGGCGTCAGGAATATCATCGCCCGCGAACACGAGCTGCTCGAACTCATCTGGCCCCGCCTCGATGCCATCCCCAACCTGCATATTCTGGCCGGACAACATCGCGACCGGCTCGGGGTTATCTCGTTCTACATTGATGGCCTGCACTATAACCTCGGGGTACGGCTACTCAACGACCGTTTTGGAATACAAGTCCGTGGCGGCTGTTCTTGTGCAGGAACCTACGGCCATTACCTGCTGGAGGTCTCCCGGGAATATTCCCAAAAAATTACTGAAAAAATCACCCACGGCGACCTCTCCGAAAAGCCCGGCTGGATCCGGATGTCCATCCATCCTGTCATGACCAATCGGGAAGTGTGCGATATCATGGACGCGATCGGACAACTTGCAGCCAACTTCCGCGAATGGGCAGCAGACTATTCCTACAACGTCCACGCCAATGAATTCTCGTTTGCCGGCAGGGATACTTTCGGGCAAACCCTGGTCAATGATTGGTTCAACCATCCCTTCAATACAGAGAAATAATGAAAAGAGTGTTTTTCGATAATGCAGCGACGACCCCCCTCGACCCAGAGGTCATCGAAATAATGCTCCACGCCATGCGCGAGGATAACGGCAACCCCTCCTCTATCCACGAAGAAGGCCGCAAAGCAAGGGCCGCTATCGAACAGGCACGAAGGACAATTGCCCAGGGCCTCAACGCTTCGATCGGGGAAATCTTCTTTACCTCCGGCGGCACGGAATCCAACAATATGGCCCTGAAGTGCGCAGTGCGCGACCTGGGCGTACAGCGTATCATCAGTGCACGTACCGAACACCACTGTGTACTCCATTCCCTGGAAACACTACACCGCCACCACGGCACGAAAATCATTTTTCTGCCCCAATCCCCCGATGGCCATATCGAACCCGAGGCCCTCGAAATGCTGCTGAAATCCGACAGCAGCAAAACCCTCGTCTCCCTCATGCACGCCAACAATGAGATCGGCACCCTCAACGACCTGCACCTCATCTCCAACCTCTGCAGTACGTATGGCGCCCTCTTTCATTCCGATACCGTCCAGACCATCGGCTTTTATCCAATCGACCTGGGCGATACCCCCATCCATTTTCTCAGCGGCTCGGCGCATAAATTCCACGGGCCAAAGGGTACGGGTTTTATCTATATCAACAAGGAACACCTCCTCCATCCATTCATTGACGGCGGATCACAGGAACGCAATATGCGTGGGGGTACCGAAAATGTGCCCGGTATCGTAGGTATGGCCAGGGCTTTGCAACTGGCCTGGGAAGAACGCCTCGCACGCGAACAACACATCCGCTCTGTCCGCGATTATCTGGCCCAACGGCTACGCCAGGAATTCGACGACATAACATTTAACGGGGATCCCTGGGGCAGCGGGCATTACAAAATACTGAGTGCCACCTTCCCGCCTTCTTCGAAAGCAGACCTCCTGCTGCTGCATCTCGATATCGCAGGCATCGCCGCATCCGGCGGAAGCGCGTGCAGCTCAGGGGCCGATGCCGGCTCCCATGTAATCAACGCCCTCAAAAATAACTCCCCCGGAAAAACCCTGCGGTTCTCCTTCTCTCACTTCAATACCATCGAAGAAGTGGACTTCCTGATCTCAAAGCTCAAGGCAATCGGTATCTGAACAATTACCGGGTAGAAGTGCCGCCGATACAAAAGTGGTTTTCATCCGCTATTTAATGGAATTGATATAAAAACTTTTACCGTTTTTCGCTATTACATTAACATTGTATAATGATTATGTTGCAAAATGCGGATGTACCGCTGCGTGTTGTGTTGTAGAAAAAACCCTGTAAAACCTGAAGAATCACGCTATTCAATAAAATTTTTTCGATAATGAGCAAAAAACAATTGATTACAAGCCTTCTGGCAGCAAGTATATGCTTACCGCTGCAGGCCCAGCAGGCCTGGTCCCTTGAACGCTGCATCGAACACGCACAACAAAACAGCCTGTCCGTCAAACAAGCCCAAAACCAGGTCCGCGCTGCCGAACTCGGCCTCGAACAAGCCAGATTCAGCCGCCTGCCTTCGCTTAACGGTACAATTAGCGGGGGGATGCAATTCGGACGTACCATTGACCCTACCACCAACACGTTCGATAACCGACGCATCGGGTTCAACAGCTATGGCCTTAATTTCGGGGTCGCCCTGTTCGCCGGCAACAGGATCAACAATAATATCCAGATCGGTCGCCTCGACCTGTCGGCAACCCAACTCGATGCCCTGCAGATTGCAAATGACCTCGGGCTCAATGTCGCCACCGCTTATCTGAACGTCCTCCTCTCTGAAGAACAACTCGGCCTCGCCCGCCAGCGCCTGGGACAGTCCCAGCTTCAGCTGGAACAAACCGACAAACTCATCCAGGTGGGGGTACGGCCTTCAAACGAACGCCTCAACATCCTCTCACAGATCGCCCTCGACGAACAGGCCGTCGTTCAGGCTGAAAATGTCGTCAGCCTGAATTACCTCGCCCTGAAACAACTCCTTTTCCTCGACCCCAACGAACCCTTCCGAATCGCACAACCCGTGATCAAT
>Ga0209985_10000185_pt1 | contig 72345 bp, 77 predicted proteins | sample NOAtaG_FD_187305 | JGI IMG/M metagenome (GOLD analysis project Ga0209985, IMG submission 187305) | Freshwater lake microbial communities from Lake Erie, under a cyanobacterial bloom - NOAA_Erie_Diel6S_1000h metaG (SPAdes) (version 2) | ecosystem: Environmental > Aquatic > Freshwater > Lake ... | reverse complement strand
ACTTTGTTGGAAGACCTGGGGACGATTTGCTTGAATACAGTGGAATGTACGATTAGGGAGGGAAGTTATCGTTTTTCTAAGATAACTCGACCGACCCAACTGCAACAAAAAGCGTTAGATTTATTGGGAGTTTCCCTGATTTGTACCCAGTAACGGGGTGCTGTAAATTCTCTTAATCCCTTCTACAGCACAGGTTATGGCCTTTTGTCAACGGGGAAGTCCAGGTATAATAGACGGACTACTATATGTTAAATCTATGGAAGCTCTAGATTTTTGCGATCAACTACAATGGACAGCAGAAGCAAAAGCAAAACTGAAAAATATTCCCTATTTTGTCCGTTCCCAAGCGCGTCAAAGGATAGAAGAATTAGCTCGTCATGCCGGTTCCTATCGAGTTACCGTGGAAATGGTAGAACAGGCTAGAATAGAATTCGGACAGTAGATTTTTAGCCGCCAATTTGCGACATAGTACGGGTATAAATGCCACTTGATGTGCCGGAATCACGCAGTTTAAAGTTTATTTCTGCCTTCAGTTCTATTAATTCCCGCACTCTTTCCCTGATTTCTGCTGGCGAAATTCCCTGACGGAGGGCAGTTTTTAGGTCAATTTGTCCGGTTTCGTTGAGAAGACAGGGACGCAACCAACCATCGGCCGAAAGACGTAGGCGGTTACAGCGATCGCAAAAACATTCCGACATCTGACTGATAAAGCCAATTGTACCCTTAGCCCCCGGAATTTGAAAAACATCGGCCGGACCATTTCCCCGCACTTGACCCTCATTTAAGCCCCATTTTGCCCGAATTCGCCCCCTTAATTCCTCGCTCGCAATCCAAGCTTTTTCTTGAAATAAATCACCGTTACCGATGGGCATAAACTCGATAAAACGGACGTGCCAACGCTTATCGATGGTCAAAGCCGCTAAATCTTCCACTTCTGCCTCATTTATCCCCGGAATCACCACCACATTCAATTTTAAGGGGTCAAAACCCACTCTCTGGGCTGCTTGAATACCTGCCCAAGTTTTTTGCCAACGACTCCGGCCGCGATTACCGATAATTTTATCAAAAGTGTCGGGGTCGAGGGAGTCCAAACTGATATTAATCCTTCTTAGTCCGGCTTCATACAACATTTCGGCTAAATTGTCAAGTAAATAGCCATTAGTGGTCAAGGCTAAATCGCTAGTGGCAGATAAAGAGGCGATATCGCGCACAATCTCCACTACTTCGGGATGTAAGAGAGGTTCCCCACCAGTAAGGCGAAATTTGCGGAAACCGAGGGGAATAAAGACATTTTTGACTAAAGTAAGAATTTCCTCCCGGGTGAGTAAGTCTTGCGCTCGAACAGATGCCAATTCTGCATCTTCAGGCAGACAATACTGACAGCGAAAGTTACAGCGATCGATTAAACTAATCCTGAGATAGTCAATTTGGTTCATGTTCACGAGCAAATACTGTTATAAAACTTCATGAATTTATCATAACAATTCTGGCTCGATCGATATCTAGACATCGGCTACATCTAGATTTTAGTCTATGATGACAATAGATTTGCTCAATGGCAAGGGCAAATAACGATTGGTAAATTTGATAATTTTTCTTGATTGTACTTAAGTAGGTAGGCGTTAAAAATTATCAGACACCCCCCTTATCAAGGGTAGGGTTGATTCATGAATCAACCCTACCTTATCAAGGGGGGATTAAAGGCAAAATCGATTTTTAATTTAATTATAACCAACTACTTAACTAAAAAGGTCGGCTAACACCCCAAAGAAATATTAAACAATCCTCTAGATATGGACAAACAGAATACTATCTAAATGGAGCGAGCCAGTAATGCTATGATCAAAAAATAATTATCTTGAGATGGTAATTTGTGTGATTTTACCTTTTTTACTACCCATTGCCCAAACTCCTCCTATTGTAGAAATAATTCGACCGGCGCAGGTGCGTCCTTTGCCGAATCAACTAGATCAAGTTCCCGTTTTTAATAGCAATAGTCCTGAATTATTGCTAGGAGAAGGGATTTTGCTTTCGACTTTTCCCCCCCAAGAGAAAAGTTTCCCCTCGGCCCATTTAAATTATGCTTTTCAGGGACGCTTTGATATTTTTGCCCACCATGTAGCGAGGGGGAGTTTTCCCGATAATTTACGCACCCTTTATCTGGGTATATTACTCCACAATCCCAGTCCTAATCCCGTCACCGTTAAAATTCTGCAAGGGGCCAGTTATTTGAGTCAACCGGATGCAGCTTTTATCGATTTACCTGCACAAGTGGAAAATAATCAGGGGACAGTTTTTGCAGGTCCAGGAAGTCGGGTAATGGGGGATATTTTAATGGGGCAGCGTCAGGATATTTTTCCCGATAGTCAGGATATTTTTCCCGATAGGATTATTATTCCGGCGGGGGAGAGTTTTATGGTCTTAAATGCGGCGATTCCCGTGCGCGATTTGACTCCCCCTTTAAACGGTAGGTCCACTTATCTCCGTCTGGAAAGTGACGGTCTTCTCTACGCTGCTAGTTTAGCTCTTTATGCACCCCTAGATGAAAATGGACAGGAAAGACCACCAAATCTGACAGAGTGGCAAAATTTGCTAGAAAAAGGCGATTTATCGACTCCGCGCGATCGAGCGCCCACTCCTCCCCATAGTCAAGGACAGATAATTTATGGACGGGTAGCGGGGGTGTCCCAAGGTTCAGCCTGGCCTGCCCGATTGGTCGATCGAGCTTCTTTATGGTTAAATATTCCTGATTCTGGTCAATCTATAGCCTATGGGATTAGTACCCTACCCGGGGGCAAATTGGGAACGGAACAAAATCAAAGTGCTAGTATGTTAGTTCGCTATCCCGATACGGCCTATCAAGCTCATGGTAATTACGGTGTGGAATATAGGTTAAGTTTACCTCTATTTAATGGGAGTGATGAGGCGAAAACGGTGACTATTGCGCTAGAAACACCGATTAAAGAGGATATTATCGGGCAGGGTTTGCGTTTTCTCGATCCGGCTGCCCCACAAGTGTTTTTTCGGGGAACAGTAGCCGTCAATTATAGCGATGACCAGGGACAGGCACAAAGCAGATTTTTCCATCTCGTCCAAAGACGCGGACAAGAGGGGCAATCTTTAGTGAGTCTGACTATTCCTCCGGGGGATTGGCGTGTAGTACAGGTAAATTTTTTATATCCACCAGATGCCACTCCTCCACAGGTTTTAACGATTAAGACCGAGTAGAACAAGTTTAAAATTGGCCGTTAACGATCGCAATATTCCATTGACCGTCTTGGTTGGTTTCAAAGGCAATTTGGCGACCATCACCGCTAATGGTGGGATTGCGGACGCTTCCCCGCAGGTTAGCGGTTAACAGGGTTGCACGGGACCGGGAACGATCATAAACCATGACATCACTTTTACCGCGTTCGCTGGAGATATAGGCAATTAAACGACCGTCAGCATTCAGAGATGGCTGATCTTGGCTAGAATCGCCACGATTTAGGTTAGGAAGATTAACTAAGCGCTTTTCTTGCAGATCGAATAAATATATACTACGACGACCGGAGCGATCGGAAGCGAAGGCTAAATAGCGACCATCAGCACTATAACTGGGAAATTGATCGGGAGCAAAACTATTTAAACCACCGACGGGAACTTGAGGAGTGATCAAAAGAGGGGAATTACAGCCACTTATCCCCGATAACAGCCCAAAAGAGGCCAAAAATCGCCCCAGCCAGATAAAAAAAGTTTTTTCTTTCATCTTGACTTTTGACCCCAAATGTGCTAGTAACTTTCTTCCTTGCCGACGGTTTTGAGTGTAAGTAGTTGATTGCCTTGACTGAGACTATCGGCGATCGCTTCTCGAATCGGCAGGTCAATACTGGTTTCAGCGAGGATTTCTTGGGCTTTTTGCCGCAAATCTGCCCCAGTATCGGCATCTACTTGGTCTAGATCGAGTAATTCCTGCGATAGCTGTTCGATCGAATTCGGGTTAGTCATAGCTCAGGCTCCCAACAAGCTTAATTACAATCCCATTGTAAAGAGGGTCCGGTCCCTAATTGGGGATTTTTTGGCTTTAATTCAGGATTGATAAGCTGTTCGTAATTTAAATTGCTTGTTGAGATCAGGCGGTCGGCAGGAGGCCGGAGATTATTTTTATTTATTCTCCCCACTCCCCTCTCCCCCCGCAACGGCTCGCAGTGGTCTCCCCCCACTCCCCAATTCATAATTCCTCCTCTCCCCACTTCATAATTCATCATTCATAATTCATAATTCCCTCCCCCTCAAAAAAATTTTCCTGGAGGTGCTTGACATAACCCTGATGATGAAGTTACAATCAGAATTGTCGCAAAAATGGGATTGTAGTTCAATTGGTTAGAGCACCGCCCTGTCACGGCGGAAGTTGCGGGTTCGAGCCCCGTCAATCCCGTAGAAATTTAGGTTAGAGTCACCCAGGGCTAGTTAACCTGTGGGCAGTAAGATAAATGAACAGGATCCCACTGCCTAGATTTGTTCTAATTTACCGATAAACCAGCATTAGCTTGAATATAATCGGGTAATTCAATCTTTACCGGTTGTATCCGCCAGATTTCCTCGCAATATTCCCGAATCGATCGATCGCTAGAGAATTTTCCCATGCGGGCCACATTAAGAATTGCTAAACGACTCCAATGTTCTTGATCTTGATAGGCGCGACCGACTTCTTCCTGACAGTCGATATAGGATTGATAATCGGCCAGTAACATATAGGGATCATCGTAGATAAGATTATCCACAAGCGGACGAAATAAACTACTATCACCCCGGCTAAAAAATCCCGAACCAATGAGGTCTAATACTGCCCGCAATTCTTCGTTATGGTAATAGTATTCTTGGGGATTATAACCGGCAGCTTTCTTAGCATAAACCTCCTGGGTGGTCAAGCCAAAAACAAAGAAATTTTCCGCCCCCACCTCTTCACGAATTTCGATATTTGCCCCATCGAGAGTACCGATAGTTAAAGACCCATTCATGGAGAATTTCATATTACCAGTTCCCGAAGCTTCTTTCCCGGCGGTGGAAATTTGTTCGGACAAGTCGGCAGCCGGATAAACCCGTTGACCGAAGGTGACATTATAATCGGGGAGGAAAACCACTTTTAACCGTCCTCCAATTGTCGGATCATTATCGATCACTTCTGCCACAGAATTAATCAATTTAATGATTAATTTCGCCATAAAATAACCCGGGGCTGCCTTACCACCAAAAATAAAGGTACGGGGGGTAATATCGAGATTGGGATTATTTTTGAGGCGATGATAGAGAGTAACGATATGTAAAACGTTGAGATGTTGCCGTTTATATTCATGAATGCGTTTTACCTGCACATCAAAGAGGGTACTAGGATCAACTTTAATGCCGACTTTTTTATCGATATAATTGGCTAAATCTGCCTTAATATCGTATTTAATTCGTCGCCAAGAGTCCCGAAATCCCCCATCATTCACATAGTTCTCTAAACCGCGTAAATCCTCCAGATGTTTAATCCAATTTTCGCCGATTTTTTCGGTAATCGCAAAAGTTAAGCGGGGATTACTAGAAACTATCCAGCGCCGGGGAGTAACTCCATTGGTTTTGTTGCTAAACTTTTCGGGAAAGAGTTCATAGAAGTCGCGCAGAACATCTTTTTTAAGTAATTCTGTATGGAGGGCTGCCACCCCATTAATTGCCTGGGAACCCACACAGGCGAGGTGAGCCATACGGACGTATTTTTCGCCGCTTTCATCGATTATAGACAAACGGGACATTTTGCCGTCATCATGGGGATAAATAATGCGAATTTTATCCAAGAAACGATAGTTAATTTCGTAGATAATTTCCATTAATCGGGGGAAAAGACGACCAAAAATACTCAAAGGCCATTTTTCTAAAGCTTCTGGCAAAAGAGTATGATTAGTATAGGCGAAGGTATTTTGAGTAATAAACCAAGCTTTATCCCAATCGAAATGATGCACATCAATTAACAAGCGCATTAACTCAGCTACCCCGACGGAAGGGTGAGTATCATTCAATTGTACTGACCATTTTTGATGAAAATTATCGAGACTGGGGTTCTCATGTAAGTGAATACGAATCATATCCTGTAGGGAACAGGAAACAAAGAAATATTGCTGTTCTAAACGCAGTTCTTTGCCTTGAATTGGTTCATCGTTAGGATAGAGAACTTTACTGATATTTTCCGAGTGAACTTTATTATCCACCGCACCATAATAATCGCCACGATTAAAGCGACCAAAATCAAAAGATTCACAAGCTTCTGATTTCCAGAGACGCATGGTATTAGCGGTGTTAACTCGATAGCCGAGAATTGGGGTATCGTAGGGAATTCCTTTGACTACATAATCGGGAATCCAACGACTGCGATAATTACCATTTTCGTCGGTATAGGATTCGGTATAACCGCCAAATTTTACCTCTACCGATGATTCTGGTCGGGCAATTTCCCAGGGATTTCCATACTGTAACCACTTATCGGTTATTTCCACCTGCCAACCGTCGTGAATTTCTTGATCAAAGATACCAAATTCGTAGCGAATACCGTAACCAATAGCCGGAATTTCTAGGGTAGAAAGGGAATCAAGATAACAGGCAGCTAAACGACCTAAACCACCATTTCCTAACCCTGGTTCTTCTTCCTGGGCAATTAATTCTTCTAGTTTTAATCCCGATTCGCTGACAGCTTTCTGAACCTGTTCGTAGATACCGAGATTAATTAAATTATTAGCTAAATGGGGACCGACTAAAAATTCGGCCGAGAGATAACAAACGGTTCTGACATCTTTTTTTAGATAGGTTTGTTGGGTGGTTAACCAACGCTGCAATAAACGATCGCGTATGGTATAGGCCAGGGCCATGTAAAGATCGTTTTTGCTGGCTAATTCCGGTAATTTACCTTGAATATAGAGTAAATTATCCCTTAAAGCCCGTCGGATAGTTTCTGTGTCTAATCCTGTTCTGTCGTCTTCGATGATAATCGGACAAACAAAAGTTGACTCTGGAGATGGATCCATAGGAGTTTTTTTACTGAAGATTGGCTGCTCTTAGTTTAAGATAACCAGACCCAAAATTATATCAAGAAAAGCTTAAATCTTGACTAAGATTAAGGTATAGTAATGACAGAGTTAAAGTGATTAAATTTCAATTACCGACAGAAAGTGAAGACAGGGGAAAGTTTGAACAATGGGTGCTTTTGTGACGGGTGGAACGGGTTTGAGCGGGGCGATAATCTTGGGAAAATCGCCCTCTATACCCCTTGATGGCGTGAAAATGTCAAAACAGTCCATTTACTAAGATTCCTCGAAGGCAGTTGGTTTCAAACCAGTGGAGATATTACTTATTAAGACTGAGTAGGAAAGGAAAAAGATGGTCTCAACTGTGCTGAGATGCTTAAGTAGTTAGGTGTTAAAAGTTGTCAGACACCCCCCTTATCAAGGTAGTAGGGTTGATTCATGAATCAACCCCATGAATCAACCCTAGGGGCAGGGGGGATCAGACGCAAAATCTATTTAATAACTCATCTAGGAAAACCTGTTCTTGCTAAAATAACTCCAATTTTAAGTGCCATCATCCCCCCAAGAACACTGCCCAACCAGTAAATTAAACCGAAAGTTAAGTTTCCCTGCTCTAAAAACTTGTTGACCTCTAAACTATAGGTGGAAAAAGTTGTATAGGAACCACAAAAACCCGTGGCAATCATCAATCCTAATTCTGGGGCAATTATGCGAATATTTTCCCTAATCATAGTAAAAATATAGGCAATAATTAAACAGCCAGAAAGATTAACAAAAAATGTCCCCAAAAATTGCCATTCTTGACCGAAAAGACTTTCAACTAATTTTGCAATATAAAAACGACTCAAAGCCCCAAAAATAGCCCCAATCGCCACGGATAAACTATAACGTCCCCTGAAAAAATTCATGCTGTCTCTCCTGCCCTTCAATAGTCAATAAATTGGAGAATTAAGTAGCTGGTTATAATTAAATTAAAAATGGATTTTAGGTTCGATCCCCCCTGCCCCCCTTAATAAGGGGGGTGCCGATAGGCGGGGGGATCCCCCCTGAGTCCCCCCTTAATAAGGGGGGCATCTGATAGTTTTTAACGCCTACCTACTTAACCTAGAAAAACTTCGGCAATAGCTGCCCCAATTCTCACGGCAATCAATCCGAAAATGATACTAGCAACGGCAAAAAAAAGACTGAGAAAATTTTGTTGATTGCGCCAGAGTATCAGGGTATCTAAACTATAGGTAGAAAAGGTGGTATAAGCTCCTAAAAATCCCGTTCTAACCATTAAATCTAGTTGGTGGGAATAAAAGGAAAAACTGGGTAAAATAGCCAAAAAGAAACCGATAGCTAGACAGCCAGTTAAATTAATAATAAAGGTTCCAGATGGAAAGCGCAAGCCGAATTTTGCTTTTGTCCATTCGGTAATGTGATAACGAGATAACGCCCCCGGAACCGCTCCTGCTACAATTGCGAAAACATCGTTCAAATCTGACATTGTCTCTAATTTTTTTGCTATCTTTGCCTAGGCTCTATGATAATTGATGCGGTTATCGATCGCATGACCCATATTTTCAGGGGTGTTATTGTCGAGGACAACCCTCTGATTTTAAAATAGAGGTATGAAAATTCAACCGCGTAAACGTTTTGGACAACATTGGTTAAAAGATGAATCGATACTCGATCGCATCATCGGCGCTGCTAATTTACAATCAGAGGATCGGGTATTAGAAATCGGCCCTGGTACAGGCATTTTAACCCGTCGTCTTCTCGATGGCGCTCAATTGGTTGTCGCTGTAGAAATTGATCGAGATCTATGGACAATTTTAAATAAAAAATTTGGCCAACAAGATAACTTTCATCTCATCCCGGGCGACTTTCTTAGCCTTAAACTGGAGCAACTGCCGCCGGTTAATAAAGTAGTGGCTAATATTCCCTATAATATCACCGGTCCGATCCTCGAAAAGCTGCTCGGTTCGATCGCCCATCCCTTCACCCCCCCTTATCAGAGTATTACCCTCTTAGTACAAAAAGAAGTCGCCGAAAGATTAGTCGCTGTCCCCTCCACCAAAGCTTACAGCGCTCTCAGCGTCCGCATTCAATACCTTGCCGATTGTCAATGGATTTGTGACGTACCCCGGCGGGCCTTTTCCCCCTCTCCCCGGGTAGATTCGGCGGTAATTCAGCTTTTACCCCGTGTTTTGCCGAATAATGTCAGTAATCCAGCCTTTTTATCCACTTTAATTAGCTGGGGTTTTGCCAACCGGCGCAAAATGTTACGCAATAATCTAAAAAATTGTCTAGATAGCGATCGATTAAGCCAAATCCTGACACAATTAGAAATTAATCCCCTCGCTCGCGCCGAAGATCTCAGTTTATCGCAATGGATTGACTTGGCGGAAAAATTAGGTCAATTGCCAAAATTTTAGATTTTTTTTCTTGACAAATGCACAGTTATACCCTTCTAGCCCCCGCTAAAATTAACTTATATCTAGAAATCGTTGGCGATCGCCCTGATGGTTTCCACGAGTTAGTCATGGTGATGCAGACGGTGGGATTATGCGATCGCATCACTCTCCGGCCGAACGGATTGCAGGAATTCCGCCTCTTTTGCTCTCATCCCCTCGTCCCCCAAGATAGCAGTAATCTCGCCCATCGCGCCGCCACTTTGATGGCGAGGGAATTCCCCCGCATCTTTGCCAATTACGGCGGCATCGATATCACCATCGAGAAATATATTCCCGTGGCTGCTGGTTTAGCGGGGGGTTCCACCAACGCGGCGGCGGTGTTAGTTGGCATCGATTTAATCTGGGAATTAGGCTTAACCCGTCCGGAATTAGAAACTTTAGCGGCAAGATTGGGGTCCGATACTTCCTTTTGTGTGACAGGAGGAACGGTTATCTGTACGGGAAGGGGAGAAATTCTCGATCCTATCGCTCCTCTCACTGGATTATGGGTGATTTTAGCCAAATACGATCATTTATCCGTTTCTACACCCTGGGCCTACCAAAGCTATCGACAAAAATTTCAGGATACCTATCTGTCTTCTCCAGAGGACTTTCATCACCGCCGTCAGCAGGTGAGTTCCGGGGCTTTGGTACAAGCGATCGCCCAGAAAAAACCAGCCGCTATCGGCAAATTTATCCACAATGACCTCGAAAAGGTGGTTTTACCCGAATTTCCCCTCGTAGCCGAGTTACGACAGGTTCTGGGCGATTTAGGCGGCTTGGGAACGATGATGTCAGGCTCTGGCCCGACGGTTTTTACTCTCTGTTCATCTCAGGAAGTGGCGGAAACTATCGTTAAAGAGGCCCGGGAAATTCTCGTCGCTCCCGATCTACAATTTTGGATAGCCCCAATCACCGATACAGGCATTCAAGTGACTTGAAAAAATGATAATTAACCTCTTGTAAAAATCAAAAATTGTTGTTAGGGTTAGGAGTCAGTAGTCAGTAGTCAGGAGAATTAAGAATGAATGATAATCAGTTAAATGGTCTATTTACAGATTTTATGCGATTTAATCCTTATTTTTGACGTTTTTGAACCCTCAAAAATTAATTATGCAAGAGGTTTCATTAACCGCCTTCACCAAGATAACCAAACTCGCGGAATAATTGCCTCTCGATCGCTCATTTCTCGCCTTAAAATTTGCCAAACCTGCTGAAACCATTGTCGCACTTCACCGCTAGAATTACCCCGATAACGACATAAAAGACCATCTCCTAAAGTGCTAGTAACTCCCATCTCTCCTTCTAGGGAAAAATCTCTCACTTTCTCAATTAAATTTCTGCCTACCGGTTGACCGATATAAACTAAAGTACCGATCAGGGCGCTATCATTTAAACCAGAAAATCCCTCGATCATTTTACCACCCAACAGGAAGGAGCGATCGAGCCATAAAGGTTGTCCAGATCGCCAAATTTCCCAATTAGAATGCCATTCTCCCGCTAAAAATTTCTCCCCTCTCGCACTGCGACCAAAACGGGTAATTTCCCATCCCAACCAACTGCTATTTTCCCCTAAATCCACTCGTAAATGTTGGCGAAATGCCGCCCCATTAAAGATAATTGTTTCTTGGGGTAGCCATTCTAAACCGGCATTGTCATCGATTTTAATCTCGATTAATTGTTGAGCTATCTGACCGTTACTCTGGTAAACTTTTCCAGCAGAAGCAGTGGTAATCAGGGCATTAGTAGCGGCTTGGAGATGAATTTTTTGTTGCAGAACATCACCGCCAACTATTCCCCCCGCCGTGTGTAAAATCACCGTATGACAAAGGTTTTTTCCTTCGGGATAAAAAGGTCTTTGTACTTTTAAAGGGGCGGTAGCATAGACGTGATTAATCTCGGTTGCGAGATTTTTTTGCTTGTAAATTAGTTCTAGGTTTCCCTGCCACATTATTGCTCCTCGGTCATGGTTTCTAAAAATTGCCGATAATTTTCGGGACTGAGATTAATTTTAACTTCTATTTGCTGTTCTTTATCCCTGATCAGTAAAATATATTCACTTTCCGCTTTTTTGCCGACCAGGAGAGGATTTTTTAGCTCGAATTTTTGATAAACCAGATGGGGTTTTGTCACCCGAATAACTAAACTAGGTTGGGATTGGGGATAAATGTATAATCGCTCCTGTTCCCGATCTAAAATTAATTGTTTAGGTGTCATGCTTCTTTCGTCAGCAAAAGTAGATTTATGCCAATAGAGGGTAATCCCCCGAATTTGGGGCATTTGAATGCTAAATTTTTCATCAAAACCTTGCTGCTCCCAATTAATATCTTCCAGAGAGCCAGTATCGGTAATTAAACGCTGTTGCCAGAAGACTTCCTTAAGATTTAAATCTTGCCACCATTGGCTAATAATTTGGAAATTATCCAGACTATCGGGGTGGGGATTGGCACTTTGCCAGAGGAGAGGAGTAAGCATTTTGGGGGAATTTTTGCGCTGGGAAAATCAGGTTAATAGTCTTCGCTGGAGTTAAGGGATCATTAATCTCAATTATCATCGATTCTCGAGCTGCCGATCGGGCCATGGTATTAACTCTCGATCGCATTTTTATTTTATCCTAATTATCGAGGGAAAAACTGCTAAAAGTAGTCTTCACCATTTGCTTTTTCCTGTTGTGATCGCTGCTAACTTGACACTATTCTAAACCCCAAAAAAGAGAGATTTTATGGTAAAATAGTCGTACAAATGGGCATATTCTGCACATCAAAAGGGTAAAAACCCGACTTTTAGCGAATTTAATCACAAAAACGCTTTTTTTGCCTTGTTATTGGAGTTAACCCCCCTATGACCGCCGCCCAGGATCATGTCGTCCCCACAGACTTAAGCAATGAAATGTCCCGTTCCTACCTAGAATACGCCATGAGCGTCATCGTTGGGCGCGCCTTGCCCGACGCTAGGGACGGACTGAAACCCGTACACCGGCGCATTCTTTATGCGATGTACGAACTAGGATTAACCCCCGATCGCCCCTTCCGGAAATGCGCTAGAGTCGTCGGGGAAGTATTAGGAAAATACCATCCCCACGGGGATACTGCTGTTTACGATGCTCTCGTCCGCATGGCCCAGGATTTCTCCATGCGCGATCCCCTGATTAACGGTCATGGTAACTTCGGATCGATCGATAACGATCCCCCGGCAGCCATGCGTTATACCGAGTGTCGTCTGCACACCCTGGCCACCAACGCCCTACTACAGGATATCGAGTCAGAAACCGTCGATTTTGCCGATAACTTCGATGGTTCCCAACAGGAACCCGTGGTTTTGCCCTCTAGAGTCCCACAACTGCTAATTAATGGCTCATCGGGGATCGCCGTCGGTATGGCCACCAATATTCCCCCCCACAACCTGGCCGAGATTATCGATGGAACCGTTGCCCTCATCCATAACCCGGATCTCACCGATACGGAATTACAGCGTTATATCCCAGGGCCGGACTTTCCCACCGGGGGGCATATCCTTGGCAGAGACGGTATTCAGGAAGCTTACACCACCGGCCGGGGTTCTATTACCCTGCGGGGAGTCGCCTCCTTTGAAACCATCGAACAAAGGGGAAGACCCGATCGAGATGCTATTATTATCACCGAACTGCCCTATCAAACCAATAAAGCGGCATTAATCGAAAAAATCGCCGATTTGGTCAATGATCGCAAAATAGACGGTATTTCCGATGTGCGGGACGAAAGCGATCGCGACGGCATCCGGGTAGTGATCGAACTGAAACGAGATGCCTATCCTCGCGTCGTCCTCAACAATCTTTATAAACAAACGCCCCTCCAGTCGAATTTTGGGGCGAATATGTTGGCATTAGTCGATAACGAACCGAGATTACTGACTTTAAGGGAGTTTCTCCGGGTTTTCCTCGATTTTCGGGTAGAAGTGATCACCCGTCGTACCCGTTATGAACTCCGCAAGGCCGAGGAAAGGGATCATATCCTTCAGGGTTTACTAATTGCCCTCGCTAGTCTCGATGCAGTCATTGCCCTGATTCGCAGTGCTGCCGACACAGCTAGTGCAAAAGAGGGATTAGTGCAGAATTTTGGTCTTTCAGAGGTGCAAGCGGACGCAATCCTACAAATGCAGCTGCGACGGTTAACCGCCCTAGAATCGGAGAAAATTCAGCAAGAACACGGGGAATTACTGACAAAAATCGGCGATCTTCAGGATATTTTAGCCAGAAAAGAACGCATCGACAGCATTATCGAGGAAGAACTGCAACAGATCAAAACGATTCACTCTACCCCCCGTCGCACTCATATTGAACAACGGGAAGGAGAAATCGCCGAAACTGACCTGATTGCCAACGAACAGGCCTTAATTCTCGTCACCGAACAGGGTTACATCAAAAGAATGCCCGTTAATACCTTTGAGTCCCAAAATCGGGCAACAAGGGGCAAAGCTGGCGCGAAAATGAAAGAAGACGACGGCATCGATCACTTTATCACCTGCCGCGATCACGATAGCGTTCTCTTTTTCACCGATCGCGGGGTTGTCTATAGTCTCAATGCCTATCATATCCCCACCGGTTCCCGTACCGCTCGCGGCGTTCCCATCGTGCAACTGTTAGAGATTCCCAAAGGGGAGAAAATTACCTCGGTGGTGGCAGTCAGCGAGTTCAGCGAGGATAATTACCTGATTATGCTCACACAAAAGGGATTTATCAAGAAAACCGCCCTCGCTGCCTTTAGTAATATTCGATCGAACGGTTTAATCGCCATTTCTCTCGAAGACGGTGATCAACTACGTTGGGTTCGCTTGGCTAAAGAGGAAGATAGCGTCATTATCGGTTCTCGTCAGGGGATGGCCATTCATTTTAAGGCCGATAGTCAACAATTGCGCTCCTTGGGAAGGGCAACTAAAGGCGTAAAATCGATGAAATTGCGCTCAGGTGACGAATTAATTAGTATGGACATCCTGCCTAGTCAAATTGTCGCCCAAATCGCTGAATCTAACGAAGAAGAAACCGAGGACGAAAGCGAAGAAATTAACCCCGAAGTGGCTAATAATGGCCCCTGGGTGTTAGCGATTACCATGGCAGGACTAGGAAAACGGGTTCCCGTTACCCTCCTACGTCTGCAAAATCGGGCGGGATTAGGAGTCAGAGTGATTAAATTCCGCAAAAAGAACGATAAATTAGCGGCTCTGCACGTTGTTAACCCCCACGAGGAATTTATGATTATCACCGAACGGGGCATTATCATCCGTCAATCCGTCGATGCGATTACTCCTCAATCGCGCTCGGCCGGAGGCATCCGGGTGCAAAAACTTGATGAGGACGATGCGATCGCTGCGGTGGCCCTAGTTCCCCCTAGTGATGCGGAGGAATCTGAAGACATTTAGATTTGCTGGGAAGTGGGGAAGTGGAGTGTGGGGAGTGGGGTGTGGGGTGTAGGGTGTGGGAATTATGAATTATGAATTATGAATTATGAAGTGGGAAGAATAAATAAAAATAATCTTCTGACTCCTGACTCCTGACTCCTGACTCCTGACTCCTGAATCCTGTCTCCTGTCTCCTGACTCCTGACTCCTGACTCCTATCTCCTGTCTCCTTTCCTGAGTATTTGGGATTAAAACTGGAAAAAGTGCATTAATTGGGAGATTTCCTGAGCGTCTAGGGATAAACGCCCTTTAAAATCCACAATATTCTTAAATAATCCCTGTTCTTCTCTGCTTTTAATAATGGCAGCTGCCAAATTATCGCTGATTAGGGGCAGGGTGGTTAACTGCTCGATCGAAGCGGTGTTAGGATTGATTTTAGGGGGTGCGAGTTGACTTTCCCGACTATAATAGGCAAATTCTAGAATCGGCTCCCAAGCTTTCAATCTAGCCACAGGAACACTCAAAGCAGCCGCTAGATCTTCGAGACAAAGCAATTCTACCCCCATACCCGACAATTCCACCAACATTCGCGCTTGATGGATGGATATCCCCGGCAATCGCAGCCAATCATCCACACCCGCTTGACTGACATTAATTTTAATGCCCAATTGCGCCGCCATAGCGATCTCATCGAGGGAACGAAAGCGATAATAGGGATCATTGCTAATTTTGGCTTTTAAAGGGTTAAAAGTGCGCCCTAACCAGTTTTGCGGTGTCATTATAGTAGTTGTCGCCGTTTTTCTTCAAATTCGTACTCAGAAATTAATCCTTCTTGCCGGAGGCGCTCTAATTCCCTTAAAGCTGCCCCGATCGCCTCTACTTGTTTAGGCTCTAAACTGGGGACAGTGGCAGCAGTGGTGGCAGTGGGAAAATAGTTAGCGAAAAATTGGTTATCTTGGATTAAATACCACACCGCATCGATCGCGCAAGCCACCCGGGGAATCGGAGTTTGCCAAAGGAGAAGATAAATAATTCCCCAGAGAGGTTGACCGAGATAGAATTTATGAATACCGGCGATAGGAAAGGGTAAAGCGAGAATGCTGCCGATAAAAGCCAGAAAAATCGCTAATTTACGGCTTTTGGGCTTACTTAATAATTTTTCCACCAGAAGCATGAGACCTGTTCGAGATTGATTTTAGCCTGATCTGAACCTTCTATCGTGAACTACTCTCAAGGTCTTTGAGAGCTTCCTATTTCACGGGGGATTGCCTCAAGACGGACTTACGCCCAGCTTTTGGTCTTATATCCCCTCTATAGGCAGTATCGCTAGTTCCTAACGACAATATCCGTAAGGCTTCATCTCTGATATTTATCGCCGCATTTATGTCCCGGTCATGGATTGTTTTGCAATGTTCACAAGTCCATATTCTAACATCAAGCGGCAAACTACCCACTTGATTCAGACAGACATGACAAGTCTTAGAACTAGGGAAAAACCTATCAACTTCAATATAGGTTTTTCCCTCCCATTCTGCCTTGTATTTAAGCATTGTACAAAACATTCCCCAACTACAATCACTAATAGCCTTAGCTAAATTATGATTGCGTACCATGCCTTTGACATTGAGATTTTCTACCGCAATAACTTGGTTTTCGTTAACTATCTTACGGGATAGCTTGTGGAGAAAATCCTCACGACATCTTGAGATTTTAGAGTGAACTTTAGCTACTTTACCTCTAGCTTTTTGACGGTTGTTACTGCCTTTCTTTTTACGCGATAACTTTTGTTGTTTCCTTTTTAGATTACGTTGATGTTTGGCTAAATGTCTAGGATTATCATATTTACTACCATTACTGGTAATACAAAAATGAGTTAATCCTAAATCAATTCCTATGGCTTTTCCATCTATCCCCCCGCCTTCGTCACCCCCCTGCTCCCCTTGATCAGGGGGAGATTGCCCGTCATCAACTAAAATAGAAGCGTAGTATTTACCGTCTGGGTTTTTTGAGATAGTAACGGTTTTAATTGTTCCTGCAAATTCCCGATGACGAACACAATAAACTAATCCAACTTTACCCGGTAATTTGAGGTAGTCACCTTCAAATTTGACATTAGCTGGATAGCTAATTGATTGTTTACCATGTTTAGATTTGAATCTTGGTAATCTCGCCCGTTTCTCAAAGAAATTTTGATAAGCTTGGGATAAGTTCAAAGCGACAACCTGTAAGCACTGGGAATAAGCATCTGTCAACCACTCATATTCTTTTTTGAGACTAGGCAATAGTCCCTGAATATAGTTTCGTGTCAGTCCTTTTCCTGTGGTTTTATAGGTTTCTTGGCATAAATTCAGGGAATAATTCCAAAACCAACGACAACAGCCAAAGCTTTTTGCTAAGGCTATTTCTTGCTCGGTATTAGGCTTAAGTCTGAATTTGTACGCTTTGTACATAAGAGTTATCAAGAAACCATAACTATGATAACATGGTTTTCGAGAATTGTCTGTATACAAAGTCAGCAGAAGTCCATAAAAGCGAGGGACTTTTGCTGACATTCAGTTAAAATACTCTTTGGTTCTAACATAGGGATAAGCGATGACTACCAGAATCAAGGAAATCTTTCAAACAGGACAACCCGATCAATCCGTCACCGTGCAGGGTTGGGTGAGAACAAAACGAGAATTAAAAGAATTTACTTTCCTGGAAGTTAATGATGGCTCATCCCTGGCCAACTTACAAGTTATCCTCGAACCGACTTTACCCGATTATGAAAATGTACTAAAAGCAATTAGTACAGGAGCGGCGATCGCTGTTTCGGGAAATTTGGTTCCTTCCCCGGGTAAAGGGCAAAATATCGAGTTAAAAGCGGCCGAAATCACCCTTTATGGTGACTGTCCTGCGGATTATCCCCTACAAAAAAAACGTCATTCCTTTGAATTTCTGAGAACCATTGCCCATCTGCGAGCAAGAACCAACACCCTAGGAGCAGTAATGCGGGTTAGAAACGCTTGCGCTACCGCTATCCACACTTTTTTCCAAGAAAAGGGCTTTATTTGGGTACATACTCCCATTATTACCGCTAACGACTGCGAAGGTGCGGGAGAATTATTTACTGTCACCAGTTTAGATTTAAAAAAACCAGCCAATTTTGCCGAGGATTTCTTTGGTAAACGGGCCTATTTAACCGTCAGTGGACAATTACAAGCGGAAGTAATGGCCATGGCTTTATCTAATGTTTACACTTTTGGCCCGACTTTTCGCGCCGAAAATTCTAATACTTCCCGTCATCTGGCCGAGTTTTGGATGGTGGAACCGGAAATGGCTTTTTGTGATCTGGAAGGGGATCAGGATTTAGCAGAAGCTTTTCTGAAATATATCTTTAAATTCGTCTTAGAAAATTGTCCCGAAGATTTGCAGTTTTTTAACGAACGTATCGATAAAACGGTGTTAAGTACGGCCGAGAATATCGTTAATAGCGAGTTTGGCCGGATTACCTACAGCGAAGCGATCGAGTTATTAGAAAAAGCCGATCGTCAGTTCGAGTTTCCAGTAGAATGGGGCGTAGATTTACAGTCAGAACACGAACGTTATCTAGCGGAGGAACTATTTAAAAAACCCGTGATTGTCACTAATTATCCCAAGACAATCAAAGCTTTTTATATGCGTCTAGATGACAATAATAAAACCGTTTCTGCTATGGATATTTTAGCACCCAAGATCGGCGAAATTATCGGCGGTTCCCAACGGGAAGAGCGATTAGATGTATTAATCCAAAGAATGCAGGAACAGGGAATGAATCCCGATGATTTGTGGTGGTATTTAGATCTGCGTCGCTACGGTTCCGTTCCCCACGCCGGTTTTGGTTTAGGATTCGAGCGTCTGGTACAATTCATGACGGGAATGACCAATATTCGCGATGTGATTCCTTTCCCCCGTACCCCTTTAAGTGCCGACTTTTAGAATGATGTCTAGGATCGACAGGAGAAAGGAGGAATGTAGATATTTATTAAATTGTAGCTTAGGCTACAGACTTGGAGTAGAAAATGTTTGTTGTTTCACTGTCCCCCTCTACGTTCTTTGTCCCCTTTCTCCTGTAACAGTTCTTAATGGGTTTGTCTGAGTTTAGCCTGATTGATAATGATAGCGAGCTTGTAAAAAATAAACCTTATTTCCTGTGACTTTATAAACCAAACGATGCTCTAAATCGATCCGTCGTGACCAAGTGTCGGCAGCAATATACTTAAGAGGTTCGGGTTTACCCAATCCTGTAAACGGATCGCCATCCAAAATATCTGCTACTAAGTCTAAAATTTTATCGCCTTTTTTCGGTTCGTTCCGATACCACCAAGCTAAATCTGCTTTGAAATCAGGACTAAAAACGGGCAAATAACCATGAATAGGATTGTTTTTAGGTTTATCTGGCTTATTTTCTCTTTTAGGACTCAATTCCTAGCTCCCCTTTCAATTCAGCTAATGTTTGAGGAGTTGCATCTTCTGTCTGGGTCCATGCTAAAGAGCGAAATAAGCGTTGGGCATTTTCTGGCGATCGCAGTAAATAAACACACTCTAATAAACTGGAAAGCTCATCTTCAGCAATTAAGGCCACATTTTTCTGATTGCGACGCTTAATGACGATAATTTGAGATTCGTCACACACCTGATCTAAGAGACTCGCTAAATTCATTCTCGCCTGAGAGTAGGTGGTTTCTTTGCTTAACATGATTTTTAGGGGAGACTTGTACAACCTTATTGTACAATTTCAAGCTCTTGAACTCCCCAAAAACCCCAAAATCTGAAGGGGGAGAAATATAAAGATTTATTAAATTGTAGCTTTTAATACAGTTGTGGGGGGGGGAGTGTGTATTGTTCTACTATCCGCCTTTAGTGTTGGGTTGGGTTGTTGCTTCACCTAGCTGCGAGGGGACGAACACTTATGTACTGAGTAGCGAATGGTGATGAAAAAAGGATTTTTCAGATGGCTACCAATTTTAGCCTTAACTATAGCTTTATCTTCTAACTTCTATCAGAATCACGATGATATTGCTCAAGCCCGTAATTCGAGACGTGTAAGCAATGGTTTTGCTTTCGAGATTCAGAATTGTAATAAAGACAATAATTCTGTAGTTTGTACTTTTATGGTTGCAAACTTAGGGGAAGTCAGAGATCTTTATTTTTATCCCCAAGACTCTATCATCATTGATTCTACTGGCAAGCAATTGAAGGGATCGGAGGGCCGTATTGGAGGAATAGGTCGTGATATGGTATGGGTAAGAGATATGCCTTCTAGAGTCCCCATTAACGGAAAAATTCTCTTTAAAGGAAATTTGCCCGGAAGAATCATTTATCTGCGATTAGTCGGTCCTGGTTTCTCAGTTGAATGGAGGTAATATATTACCTCGTTCTCAGGTTCTACCTGAAGATTTTTCCTGTGGCAGCAGCATTAAGTAGGGGCGAACGCAATTCGCCCCTACAGGTTTTTTTCGCCCGCTCGCACTTTAATATAGGAACAGTAGGGTGGGCATTGCCCACCCTACCCATTTTTCCTGAATACTGAACCTTATTATTGATTGAGAGAAACAACAACTATGTACACCACAACTTACAACTTACACAATCTTGAGCTATAATCGGCAATGAGGTCGAATCCGAAAAACGATCAGAAAAAACTGCTGATTGCTGAACTTAGAAAAGCAGCAATCAAACATACCCCAGAAAATATTATCAGAATTACTAAAGATCCTAGCGGGAAAATTGTTTTTCTAGAAACAGGAAAAGGAGGAGAGAGAGGTTCTGGATTACTGCATATTCTAGAAAATCATCGAGAAGATTTCCTCCAGAGAGGTATTGCCGAAGAACAAATTCCTGATTTAATTATAACAGCTATTAGTGAGGGGACAATTATTGGCATACAAGGAAAAAGTCGCATAATTTATCAAGTAGAAATCAATGGAATTATTCAGTATGTTTCTCTAGAAATTAGTCATAATGGTTACTTAGTGAGTGCTAATCCAACTCCAACGCGATTAATTAATAAACTTATTCAGGAATGATAGTTATGGCAATCAGAATCAAACTTTGGGCAGATTATGGAAGTTACCCACTTTGGGGAGTAGATGAAATTGATAACATTGCTCCTGAAGAATTACCATTAAGTCAAGCAACCATTCAACGTTTAAACGCATGGCAGGATACTTACGATAAGACTTTAAATCAAGACTATCCACCTTTATCAGATTTTCCTAATCAGCAAGCTGAAATGGATTTTAAACAAGAAGGAATTAGTTTATGGAAACAGTTATGTCTTGAACTGGCCCCAGATTATGAAGTTTTCTACCAAAATGAAGGTCAATTGTTCAGACATCCTAAGGAAATAACCAAAAAATCTACAGTACAAAAAATAACAGTTTGAGTATCATCACCTTCGGCTCTAGCGCAGCTTCAACCCTGAAGCGCCAACTAAAACCATCCAAACCATCAGAAAAAGAAACCACAAAAGTAGGCTAAATTGCTTCTAAAAATACCATAAATACCCCTTCATTCAATCTTGAGGGGGTTTATTTTTTTCTTCATCAACAATCTGTAAAACACTGCTGTATAAAGGTGCAGCCACCCAAAATCCTGCTTGATCAATCAAAGCGTCTAGTAGGGGTTTCACCTCAGAGATTAACCGTCGATTCTTCGCCTCAACTAAAATGCCCAGAATTCCTGTGTATCGAAGATTAAGTCTAGCAGCAATTCTACGACCACGACGCTCATCAATCAAAACTTGATCTGCTCCCAACTCAAGTGCTAAAGCAATAGCCTCAGCTTCTCCCTTATCTAGTTCATCTGCAAGAGCTTCAATCACTGTGCGGTTAGTTACCGTTCGAGTTTGAATCCAATCTAAGGTTTGTACCTCTATTGAACCTGCTACCAGAAAATCAGGCTCAGTTAATTCTCGATAAACTGCTTCGGGAATAAAAACTATTTGGTAAAGTTGTTGTAGCAGATGAAGTTGATTAATGGCGGCAAGATTGTTGATAGGGGATGTATCACTGACAACAATCACAATCTTCCCATCTCCCGCAAGTTCTTAATATCCTGTTCAAAATCTTCGACATCGTAGTGTACCGGAATTTGACGACTTGCAAGTAGGTGTTGAAAAGCAATACGATTCATTCCTGCAAATCGACTCGCTTGAGCAAGGGTGAGCTTCTCTTTTTGAAAGAGCATGACCGCAATTTCCTGCCTCATCTCAGCTTCAGTCATGCGTGTGGCACTGAGAATTTCATCGGAGATATCAATACTCATGGCTATAACCCTATCTATCCCTTCCTATTGGAATGATATCATAACCCCCTTCATTTAGTCAGTTGAGCAGGTTTATTTTTTGCGTCTCTTCCCCTTACACATTTTACACATTAAGAATCGGTTTTATGCTATTGAGTTACCAAAGCCAATAGAAGAGGCTTTATTATCAGTTGCCAACTAAAACCCTCTAAATCCACTGAAAAAGCAACCACAAAAATAGGATAAATTGCCTCTAAAAATACCATCAATACTCCTTCAATCAATCTTGAGGGGGGTTTGTTTTTTTATATCTCTTTTTTGGCAATAGATGCTATAATGAAAGGCCACTCTTTAAGATTGCTTGCTCGATCGTGGACTTTGAGATGATCAGCGATATTACGAATATCGAGATTATTGCCACAGGAACAGGAATTCGTAATCGGGAACGGTTGCAAAAACAGTATGGCAAAGGTAAATGGAGAAAATTAAAGGGCATAGCCCAAGTTCAGCTTGCCAATGGTATAGTAAGGTTAGCTGAAGTCCATTGGTATGAAGCTCATGGCATCGGCAAAAAAGAATTTAAGCTCAAGTTACCGTTTCTAGATTGACCATGAAAATAGAGTCATCTCCCACAAATAAGTTCGCAGTTTGTCTCAATAATGAAGGCTACGAAGCTTCACTAGAAGTTGGCAAAATATACCGCGTTATCCCTGATGAGACAGCAGAAATAAACAGTCTAATTCGGGTTATTGATGAAAGTGGTGAAGATTACGCTTTTTCTGTGAATCGGTTTCATCCTATTGAGTTACCAAAGCCAATAGAAGAGGCATTGTTATCAATGGCCAACTAAAATCCTGCCAATCCACCGAAAAAGAAACCACAAAAGTAGGCCAAATTGCCTCTAAAAATACCATCAATGCCCCTTCAATCAATCTTGAGGGGGTTTATTTTTGGCATCTATTAATACTTCTAAAAATAAAAATTGTCAAACTTATTAATGATGTCTTGAATTTGCTGCGCTGTGATGTCTGTTTGGTCAGATTTGGCATAGATGAGGAGCATCAAAACACAACTATTGTCTTTAAGTTGATAGATAGCACGATAGCCGCTACTTTTGCTCTTTTGAATATCGCTGTTTTTGAGGCGAACTTTAAAGACAGTGTAGCCTATTCCTGGTATTTTATCGCCGATGAATTTGCCTATCTGAAGGTCATCAATTAGGGGTTGTATATCAGTACGAATGCTCCGATAGCGTTTGGCGAGGATGCGAAGTCGATCCTTGAATTGATCGGAGAAAAGAAGCTTAATGGGGGGAATTTTTTCAGTCATCTATGCCATCCCACAGTTCAGAGATGGGATGTACTTTGCCCTCTTTAGCTTGCTGAAGAGAAATACGAAGACTGGTGAGGATGAGTTCTTTTGGTTCGTCGTCGGGATCCGTGGGTGGAGTGAGGATATTACGCGATACTAGCAATTGGTAGAAATCATCGAGTGCCATTCCCGTTAGTTCGGCTGCTTGTTCAAATTGAAGGCGTTGCTGCTGATAGAGCATGATAGCGATTTCCGTGAGCATTTGAGCTTCAGTCATTTGGACTGTTTGCAGAAGTTCAGTAGGAAGGGTGAGGCTCATAGAGGTTTCATTAAGTGGTGGTAACTTCATTGTATCGCCATTAAAAAGTAAACGACACAAGTAGGCTAAATTGCCTCTAAAAATACCATAAATACCCCTTCAATCAATCTTGAGGGGGGTATTTTTTTGCATTCCTCCCTCAAAAAATTCTCAGTGACACTAGAAAAAGGCGACAAACTCTGCTGGAGTAATAATTGGAATCCCTTGATAAGTATTGAGAATTAAAAGAGCATTATCGCCTGTTATCATGTATTGTGCCATTCCAGACACGGCTAATTCTAAGAATTTATTATCATCTAAATCGGAACAAACTCTCGTTTCATGCAATATATCAACAAATAAGCTCCTATTTTTAAGAGACGACAAGAAATCTAACCTATCATCTTTTTCTAAATATTTGTCAAATTTCTTTTTACTTATTCTCGTTGCCAATTCTTGATAAGTTGCCTCGCTCTGGAGAATAGTAAATTGACTAACTGCTATATTGATTACTTTTTTGGGTGTTCCTAGGGGATTGAGTAAAGCACTAATAAAAACATTGGTATCTATAACAACTCGATTAGGATTCATCTACTAATAGTTCTGTTAGTTTATCTTCTGTCAAACCTTTAGCTTGAGCCTTTTTACCGACTTTATCCATAATTGAGATAAGACTTTCTGAATTTTCCTCAATCGTCAGATTAACTTCTTGTTCAGGAGAAAGACCTAACTGAGCGATTAGTGTAGGAATCTCCGATACCTTAATATTTTTGAGAACTTGTTTCATGGCTTAACTAGGTAACTAGGTGTATCTTCAACTTTCATTGTACTCTATTTAATCACATTTAACAGTGTTCCTCAAATCGTCCTCGACCTCTTCGCCACAACTTCAACCCTCAAGCAGCAACTAAAGCAATCCAAACCAACAGAAAAAGAAACCACAAAAGTCGGCTAAATTGCCTCTAAAAATACCATCAATGCCCCTTCATTCAATCTTGAGGGGGTTTATTTTTTTACTTTCGCTTATTAAACAACTATTCAGCCTCTGTTTCCCTTTCTAACACTTCTTGTAGTTGTGGCACTAAAGTCGGTAAATCTTCTTGAATTGTTGCCCAAACTCTACTTAAATTAACTTGAAAATATTCGTGAGTTGCAACATTTCTCATTCCTGCCATCAAACGCCAAGGAATAAGAGGATAGCGAGACTGAATTTCCTTTGGTACATTTCTAGTTGCTTCTCCAATAATTATAAAATCATAGAGAACCGCTTTGACATTTGTTTGATTCTTAGCAAATTACTCAAACGTCATTCCCTTTGTACGTTGTTCAATTTCAGTGATAGATTCTAAAATGTCTTGAAGGAGAATTCTCCAATCTCTAGAAGGCATTGATAACATCCTCCAACACAGGTTCTCGTAAATGTTCCCTTAAGGTATCCTGAGTTCCTAAATCCACAGAACATCCCAGAATATCTTCTAAATAATACTGTACTTGCAGAAGTTGAAAAAAACCACCTTCTTGATTAAATTCAACTAAAAAATCCACGTCACTATCACCATGAGCTTCATCCCTTGCCACTGAACCAAATAAAGACAAAGATTTTACACCCAGTGTTTGTAACTGTTTTCGGTGTGCCTCTAGAATTGCCAATACCTCATCTCGTTTCATCTGGTGTGTCCTTGAACCTGCCATCAATATTATAGCTTTGTGGCTGCAGCCCTCAAGCACCAACTAAAACCCTCTAAATCCACTGAAAAAGAAACCACAAAAGTCGGCTAAATTGCCTCTAAAAATACCATCAATGCCCCTTCAATCAATCTTGAGGGGGTTTATTTTTTTGCCCGTGTTTCCACATATTCTCGCAGGGCGCGATTAATACTGGTCTGATACCCCTCCTCTTGTGTGGCCTGGGTTTTGAACCAGTCTATCAGGTCAGCATCAAGGCTTAGGGTGATCTGCTGTTTAAGCGGACTATAAAATACACCACGCTGCGCCTTGCTCCAATCTCCCGTGGCCTCCGGGATCAGCTCTGTGCGGATAGGCTCTTGTGACGCAGCTAGAGCGTCAATTTCAGCCTGTATCTCTGGCGGTACTGGATTAGAATCTCCCTTCTTCATAATTAGCAGACCCAATCAAAATAAAGGGCGACCAAAAGAAAGGATGGCTTTTAATTTGACTAAGTTTGGCCTGTCGCATGGCTTCACTTTTACTCATGCCATTCTTGAGATTCTGATAAAATTGGGTCATAATTTCCGCACTGGTATTATCTTCAGCATTCCAAAGACTGGCTATTACTGATTTAGCGCCGGCTCTTTCTAAGACGTAAGCAAGTCCTGAAATTTCCTGACCGTCTGCGTTGGCTTCCTTGGCGGTTTGACAGGCACTCAGGGTGATTAATTCGGTATTTTTTAAGCCTAATAATGCAGCATCAGCGATGTTATATTGTTGATTATTTGCGAAAAGAATAGTATTAGCTTGCATACCCAAATTAGGACAGCCAGCGAGGTCAAAACAGCCGTGAGTTCCTAAGTGTAAAATCGAGAAGCGAAAGGCTTGTTTTTTGAATATATCTAGAGTTGCATTTGTACCGAGATATTTTTCACTTCCCGGAAAGATTTTGCTGATAGTTTCTGCTTCTATTTCTGTGCCTTTAAGTTCTTCTTGGGTGGGTTTAGGGTTAGCAAATGCTAGGCCTTGTAAGGGTTTTCTTTCGGTCGCGGGAGGGGTAGATGTGGAGATGCGAGTTAAATAATAAATTGGATATTTTTCTAGGAGAACTTGGTCATTTTTCTTATCGTAGAGGGTTTCAAAGGGAATATAGCGCAGTTGTCCGGTAGCGATGATGGCGATATTTTTCGGGGAACTGCTGGCAATTTGGGACTCGATGGGACGGATTAAAATCTCGTATAATTTACTACTGGTAACGAGGTAGTCGGCATTTTTATAGTCGGCTAATTGGGTACGGTATTGACTGACAAGTTGATTAAAATCATCGGCTTTTGCATCGCTTTGGATAACGATTAATTTTTCTCTAGTAACGAGAAATAGGGCGACTTTATCGCGGAGGGGAACGGGTTGAATAACGAGAGTATCAGGAGCGATATTTTTCTGGAGTTGGGCGATGTCGGTGGGTTTACTTTCAAAAAGTTCAGCAATTTCAGGATATTTATCTCCGATAGTTTCCGCATTTTTATACACTTTTTCCTCGAATTGTCGGATCTGTTGTGCCAGTTCTTCCGATAATTCTTCCTCTGAGAGCTTACCAACAGCAAGATCGATCCATATCTGGTATTTTTCTTGACTAGAAGCTTGAAGATCGTAGCCATTGAGCCTGAGAAAAGTCCTCGTCACCACATAGGCCGTTCTCTTATTCCCATCTACAAAAGGGTGATTCTTGACAATCCCATAAGCGTAGGCTGCTGCCAAAGAAGCCATGTCAGGAGGCGACTTAGAATAAGCCAGAAAATTTTGCGGTCGGGAAAGTGCGCTTTCTAGCAACCCCTCATCTCGAATACCCTCTAATCCACCATGCTCGGCTATTTGGCGGTGATGAATCGCGAGAGCTACCCCATCAGCTATCCAGATTAGCTGGTTCATGAGCCTAAGTTGCCAGCTTTCTCAAAACATTCCAGTCTTCGCGCATCACTTCCTCCGCCACTTCCATTTGCTGGACGAATTCGGGGTCGTAGGGTGTAAGCTCAAAGCCATTCGGCGTTTCCAAGACGTAGAGCATATCGCCTTTACTAAGGCGCAGCTTCTCCACCAACTCTTTCGGGAAAATCACCCCCATAGAGTTCCCTACCGTTGTGACTTTTAACTTAATCATCGTTTTTTGACTGAGTAAATATGTCAATTATAGCACCTCCCATATTGGTAAGTAGCTACACAACGGTTTACTTGAATCTCAATTTTGTCCGAGGGGTTAAATTTAATTTCCTCGACAACGTAGGAACTGTTACGCAATACATCCGATATTATACCTATTTGTCGAGGGTTTAGCGAGGTTAAAGTTACTTCCGCTTTTCCTTCATTAACATCAACAATTTTGAAGTTCTGTAGGGGTTCATGCCAGCGTCCTCTATTCTGTTGTTGTTCGTCATTTAATAATTCTTCTACTGCACTAATGACAAGAGATTGGGATTCTCTGATAATAACCTTGCCTTGAAACTCTATCTGTTTGATCTCTTTCATTGCCACTTCTTTTGTTTTTGATTCTCTCCCTAAAGCGATCGTTTTTGCTTGGGAATCGAACTTGATTAATCTCCCAGATAGAGAAGTGCCATTTTTTAAAGATACTTTTGTATTATCCGGTATGAATACGGGGATTACGGGAGATCTATCGCCGGTGGCTGGTAGATGATAGCCAGCAAGAGAGGCGATCAAAACTAGGCTAGTTGCGGTTATTATTGGGTAGAGTTTTTTCATCTTTACCTTGCCTGAATGATCGGGATTGGGTTGGTTCTGTTTTCGATCTTGGATGCGGTGGGTTAGGAGTAACAGTAACCCAACCTAGGGTTTTTTCTAGAGGGTTTTTTCCATATTTTAGCGTCGGGATTGTCAAAGGGGAAGCGTTTTATCTTCTCTTTATGTTAAAACTTATGAAGGTACTCCTTTATGCGGTAAGCGATAGAAATATGACTCTACAAGAGCTAATGCGGTGGGCGGAAAAATTATCCGCAATCGAGAAACGGCAACTGATCGAAAAAATTACCGCAGAAATGGCATCGGAATCGGCAGAAGTTAATCAACCCCGTCCCTCTTTATGGGGTATATGCGCCGATTTAGGACAGGCTCCCTCGGCTGAAGATATCGATAAAACCCGACGAGAAGCGTGGGGAGATTTTACGGCAGAGGATCTTTAAGTGTTAAAAGCAGTTTTAGATACTCATGCAGTTATCTGGTATCTTTACGCAGATCAACGATTATCCAATTTGGCTCGACAAACCATCGAACAAATTGGCAATAGTGGAGATACGGTTGCGGTTTCCTCGATTACTCTGGCTGAAATTGTCTATCTTGGTGAAAAAGGCCGGATTTCCGCTCAAACAATAGAGCGATTGTTAATGGAACTGGACAGGGAAAATTCTATTTTGATAGAAATCCCGCTCGCTCGCAATATTGTGGTTACTATGGGAGGAATCGAGCGCTCGGATGTTCCCGATTTACCCGATCGAATTATTGCGGCAACCGCCCTATATTTAAACGTTCCCTTAATTAGCCGAGATCGAAAAATTCAATTATCAACGGTTAATACGATCTGGTAGCAACGAACTAATCAAATTTCTATTCCCCGAATATAATTGGATGCGGTGGGTTAGGAGTAACAGTAACCCAACCTGCGGTTTTTGTCAATATATTTTTACTTTCCGAAACCTTTGTTCGGGCGGTTTTGTTTGGCAATACGGAGGGCTTTTCCGGTTTTGCCATCCTGTAGTGCAATCCGCATCGATCGCTTTTTCTGGTAGGATTGAATATCCGCCGCTAACGGATGATCGTTATCGATCCGTAGATGGGTTAAAGAACAGACAAGAATCGTTTGTTTTCCCGATTCGTTTTTTAGGGAACAAATAATTCCCCCCTCGTCTCCCGTGTAGAAAATTTTATCGATCGAAAACTGGTGATCGGGTTTGTATCGCTCGCCTTTTGTTTCAGCTATTTTTAACGTTTCGGGAGTTGCACGCACGGGGATCGGTAAACTTGCTTCCATTTTCTCAATTAAAAAACGAACTTGTCGGGGATCGTCGATGGACATGGTTATTCTCCTTGATAAAATACAAAGAACTGGCGATAGAACCCGATCGATCGAGTAGGATAGCGATCGAAAACGCCAATCAGGGACATTTTGCCGTGAGCGCTCCGAATTCTCCCCCTCCCGGAACACAGATACTAGGAACCTTCGCCAGTCTTCTCGGTTTGCTGGGGATTTTTCTCTATTTTACGGGATGGATTTATCGGTGGGCCTATTTCGGCTGGTTTAGCCTTGAGATCAACCGTCTGGACTTGCCCTTGCGTTCCTTCCTTTTCGTGCCGATACAGGTCTTCTGTGGCGATTTCGGGGCGTTGCTGCGAACTTTACTGGCGCTGGTTGCCGTTGCCTTCGCGATTCAATTTACTCTCTGGATTTTGTCTCCCCTGCCATCCTATTCAATTGTCAGTCAATCTAAACGGAAATTTCATCAAAAATTTCAGTTCCTAGGTTTATTAGTCCGGGGAATTCCCGAAGCTCTCCGAAAAGATTTGATCGCTGTTATTTGGCTATTAATTATTCTTTTTTGGTTAGCCCGAATTCAGGGATCGATCGATGCCCGTCGCGATGCAGTTAATGATAGTTCTACCTTACCAGTTATCACTTTAGTTTTACCGGAAAAACAGATAGCGATCGGTCGGAATCAGGAGGATGTTTTTACCGATCCTTCTCTCAAAGGTTATCGAATTATCGGTGAGACCAAATTACTCGAAGAGCTGCGGGGAAAAGAAACGAATGATAGCAAAGTTAATCCCCCGCGAGTTTGGCGGTTATTAATCCAAAATAACAATTGGACTTATGTTTTTCGCGGGTTATCCCCTCAGTCGGCAGAAAATGAACGTCCGGCGATTCTAGCCATTCGCGAGGATAAGGAGGGACAATTGATGATTCTCGCGCCAGATGTCCCACAATCCCAGTGAAACTCAATCGGGGAAATTATCGAATTACCCTTGAACATTGAAGCTTACTGCTATAATTACTTACGGACAAAGATAATAAATAAAATTTATGGGCGACTTTTTTGATAACGTGAGCCGTTACCCCCGCTATCTGATTAGCTTTAGTTTAGGGATTTTCTTCGCCTTTTTCGGCTGGTTAGCCCCTTTATTAAAAAATCCCCTCACAGCGATCGCACTTGTGGGCTTTCTGGGGGGAACTTTCGCCTTTCTTTATTTCACCCTCAAAGCCATGCTCGGATTAGCTTGATACAATGGTAAGGGTTTCGCTGTTTTTAGGGGACGAAAATTATGGCTAACGACCGTCGAGTATCTCGCGTGTCCTCGCTAATTAAGCGCGAGGTCAGCCAAATGTTATTAATGGAAATTAAAGATGATCGCGTCGGTGCCGGTATGGTTAGCGTTACCGATGTAGATCTCTCCCACGACCTACAACACGCTAGGATTTTTGTGTCTATCTACGGCAACAAAGATGCAAAGGCCGAAACTATGGCCGGTTTAAAAGCGGCCGCGGGATTCGTCCGGCGTGAACTTGGTCAACGCATCCGTCTCAGACGTACCCCCGAAGTGGTCTTCCTAGAAGATTCTTCCCTCGAACGCGGCGATCGAATGTTACACCTTCTTGATCATATTAAAAGCGATCGACCCCCAGAAGATGACGATTCCGCTATCAGTGACCAGTGAACAGTGATCAGTAGAGGATAACTAAATTTAGGCAAAACTGGCAACTTAAAACTTAAACCTGATAACTGATAACTGAATAGTGAGCGATCGCATTTTATCCCTAAAAGAACGTATTGGTCAGATGATAGTAGTCCGCGCTTCCGGCTATCTCTTTGACCAACAAATCCGCTATCCTGCTTGGGAACCCGTCAACGCCACCCTGAAACATTGGTTAGAAACCCTCCACCTCGGTGGGGTGATTCTCTTAGGAGGTAGCGCCGCCGAAATCGCTTTCCGTAGCCAACAATTACAAAGTTGGTCCGGCGATAATCCTCTCCTCATCGCCGCCGATATCGAGGAGGGGGTCGGCCAAAGGTTTTCCGGCGCTACTTGGTTTCCCCCCCCGATGGCTTTAGGAAAAATAGCCGAAAAAAGCTTGACAAAAGCCACAGAATATGCTAAGGAAATGGGAGCAATTACCGCTAAGGAGGCCCTAGCGATCGGGATTAACTGGATTTTAGCCCCAATTGTCGATGTGAACAATAATCCCGACAATCCGGTTATTAATATTCGTTCCTTCGCTGAAACTCCCGAAATCGTCGCTAATCTAGCTCAAGCTTTTATTTTAGGGGCCGATTCCTATCCAGTTTTGACCACGGCCAAACATTTTCCCGGCCACGGTGACACCAGCAATGACTCCCATCTCGATCTTCCCATCATCAACCACGATCATCATCGCCTAGAAGCGATCGAATTGCCGCCCTTTCAAGCAGCGATCGAGTCAGGGGTTGATAGTATTATGTCAGGCCATCTGTTAATTCCCGCTTGGGATGCCGAATTTCCCGCCACTCTTTCCTCGAAAATTCTCGGGGAAAAACTGCGCCAAAATCTCGGTTTTCAGGGTTTAATCGTCACCGATGCCCTGATTATGGGGGGAGTAACCAAAATTGCCAGCGCTGCCGCCATAGCAGTGAGGGCGGTACAGGCGGGGGCCGATATACTGTTAATGCCTCCCGATCCGATCGAAGCGATCGAAGCGGTGTATAGTGCCGTGCAAGCGGGTACAATTAGCGAAGCGAGAATTAATGATTCTTGGCAACGTATTCAACGAGCAAAGGAAAAATTAGGGCAAAGACAGCCATCCTTAGAATCCTTAAGCAGTTTAGCGGCACCGCAAGCTCTAGAGATTGTCAGCGATATTTTAAAAGATTCCCAAACAGTTAGCGGTAATTTACCGATTAAAGCCACTCAAGGCCGCAATTTAATCATTATTGATGATTTACTCAACTGTGACTTTCTCGATCGCTCTTGTCCGGCGGTGACAATGCCCCGACAATGGGGTTATCAAACCCGAATAATCGACCGTAGCACCTTTAATCAGTCCCTCGTCTCCCCAGAAACGACTCTCCTACAAGTATTTATCCGTGGTAATCCTTTTCGGGGTAGTGCTGGATTAGGGGAGGAAACAAAAGCTATCTATCAAGCTTTGCTGAAAACTGGACAGATTCAAGCATTGATTGTTTATGGTAGTCCCTACGTTTTCCAGTGGTTTCGTCAACAAAGCGGAGAAATTCCCTATCTTTTCAGCTACGGACAACAACCAAGCGCCCAAAAAATCGCCCTAGAAACTATTTTTGAGGGGCCCACTAGCGGCGAAAATCAGACCGATACTTTCGTTTAAGGGCAAAAATTGCCTAGTAACCATTGGGCAATGCGATCGGAGGCCCCGGCTGCCCCCATTCTCTGACGACCATTAAAGGCGATTTCTTGCCACTTTGGGGGATTTTGTAATAAATATTCTAACTTGTCCGCCACCGACTCGGCACTATCGCCCAAGAGAATTGAACAGCCTAATAAACGCTGTTGCAGTGTGGCAAAATGAGCAGTAAACTGTGGTCCAGATCCCGCAATTGTGATCGCCGGTTTACCCAAACCGACGAACTGTTCCGTGGCAGTTCCCGCCATGGCGATCGCTAAATGGCAACGGCCTAAATATTCGGCGTAGTCCCTTTGAGAAATAGTTATAAATACTTCTTGACAAATAAACTTATTTGTGCTTTGTTCTCGCCAACCCTGGGAAGTTAAAGCAGCCGTAAAAGATTCCGGGGGGAGAGAAGGAGCGATCGCCGCCAAAAATTCCAGCTTGTAATCGGGAAAACGGCCGATAATGGCGGCCACAGCTGCGAGAATTTGCTGCCAATTGTGGAGAGATTCGGGAAAGCGCGAACCGGGTAGCAGCAGAATAGTTAGGCAATCTTGGGGAAAATCGCCCGTTATCGAGGGTAAAAGGTCATCCATCATCGGATTACCCCCATCGACAACGGGAATTGACCACTGTTGTAAAATTTTGCTAGTTAAACTATCCCGGGGAAAAACCCCCCGACAGCGAGGATGAGCCATTAACCAGCGTTCCCAGGGATAATAATAGGAACCCCAGAGGCGATCGATCATCGAGCTACTATCTAACCATCCCTGCTCATCCCGGAGATAGTATTCTGATTTAGCCGTTCCCACAAAAGCATAATCTGTCTCGCTCAACCAAGCAAGGGCAAGGGGTAAGATATCTCCCACCGCGACAATTTTTCCCTTTTCTTGGCCCCAATTTCTGACCAGACGGTATTGACGGGAGGTTAATCCTAATAATCCCTCCCGCAGATCTCGCCATAATTGTTTGGCATCCCTGGTGATAAAACCCCCAGAGGGCATTTTTTGACCTCGATCGAGAAGGGGAATCCCCAGACGAGTATAAGCATAACCGTTACCCACGAGGGGTAAAGCAGTAATACCGGGACAGTGGGGAGATGATTGCAGTCTTTTGATAATCCGGATCGCGATCTCGTCTTCACCGTGGCCATTACTCAAAAATAATAATTTCACTGTTCCCCTTAACTTCTGGCTTAAAGTCCTAAACTTCGGTTGTTTTATTCCCTTCGACCCTAGACAATGCTGATGGTTAGGGAACAATCAATTTTATAAAAGCAGTTAACCAACTCCCATTTAGTCTAATCTACCGGAAGGTTTCGCCGATCGCCTATCTCTGTCCTGATAACGACCATTTGACCAAAGGTAAGACTAAGACATAAGGGATTAGTTTAACTGCTTCTATTTTTCTCGATCATAAAGACCAAATTTGGCCCCCCAGAGCCAAGGATGTCAGAAACCTGCTCTGATCGCTATATTAAAATCAGTGGTTAATGGGCATCCTAACGGGAAAAAATGATTATCGACTTACCCGATCGAGAAGCTACTGTCAATTTAGGCGAAAAACTGGGGCAAACCTTGGCCTCTGGCAGTGTAATTTTATTAAAAGGCGATTTGGGAGCGGGAAAAACCACCTTAGTACAGGGAATTGGCCTAGGATTGGGCATTCAAGAGCCTATAGCTAGTCCTACCTTCACCCTCGTTAACGAGTATAGCGAAGGCCGCCTTCCTTTGTATCATTTGGATTTGTATCGTTTGCAGGATCAAGATATCGAGGCGCTGTACCTAGAAAATTATTGGCAGGGAATCGAGGTAGATTTAGGGATAGTGGCGATCGAATGGTCAGAACGTTTAACTTTTTTGCCGGAAAATTATCTAGAGATTACTTTACTCGATCGAGGTGAGCAGGGACGACGAGCGCTGCTCAATTTTGTCGGTGGGGACGAAAAAAATAGGGACCCCACAGGAATCGCTATCAGCACTTGACTCTTTAAGCAATCAAACTTTAGCGCTAACTTTCCCCATCTAAGGTTAAAACATTTTACTTTCAGGTTATCTCCGATCAAATCGGATTAAACTACTTAAGTAGGTAGGCGTTAAAAGTTGTCAGACACCCCCCTTATTAAGGGGGGATTAAAGGCAAAATCCATTTTTAATTTAATTATAACCAGCTACTTAGGGTTTGCGGCAAAAAATCAGATAGGAAAAAAAAGTTATGATGCTAAGGGCAAATTCTGTTTCTTTAATGATAAGTGATTCTGTTGATAATTATCAATTAAAATCAAGATAACTGATAGAAAAGACCGAAAACAGTAACTTTTCTGATTTCGGACAAAAAGAAACAGTAAAACCTGCCGTAGCAGGGTAGAAAGATTAACCACTAAAAGGGGAATGGCGATAGAAGTTTCTGACGTTTCTGAAAGTTTAGTCATCACTCTATCGAGTCCAAAACGTCTTTTAGCTTGTCCAAATTTGCCCTCAATACGATTGCGAAACTTTTCATCTAACTGAGCTTGTTTTTTTATACCATTTCTCTAAATGAAAACTACACATCGAATTTAAGTCCCCCTTTTTAAGGGGGATTTAGGGGGATTAAACTTCTGTAGTCAGACTTTGGAGAATTGGTATTAGTTCAGCACTTCGATTCTTCGGTGGTCTTCCCAATAGTAATCCACTAATCAGGATTATTTCCTAACTTTTAACTGCCGACATCTGCCGCATTTCTAGATACACTAATAAAGCGTTAATATCGGCGGGATTGACTCCGCCAATTCGCGAGGCTTGGCCGATGGTGGCGGGTTTAATTTTTGTTAATTTTTCCCGCGATTCCATTGACAAAGTTTCGATTTTCATGTAGTCAATATCGGGGGATAAATGACGGTTACTGTGGCGACTAATTTGGTCAATTTGATTTTGTTGTCGTTTCAAATAACCGGAATATTTAATCTCAATTTCTACCCCTTCTCTTTCGGCTAAATTTATATCAGGATTACCTAAACCATAACGATCAAGATCGAGATAATGCAAGCTAGGACGACGCAGTAAATCCGCTAAAGAGAGAGAACCTTTGATTTTTTGTTCCGTATCCTTAACGATGGCAATTGCCACCTCATCCCGTTCTTTAATTCTCGTTTCGTGTAGGCGTTCTTTTTCAGCGATAATATTAGCCTGTTTAGTTTGGAATAATTGCCAACGCCGGTCATCAATTAAGCCAATTTCTCGCCCTAAAGGTGTTAATCTTTGATCGGCATTATCCGATCGCAATACTAAGCGATATTCGGAACGACTGGTTAACATTCGATAGGGTTCCCGCAGATCCTTAGTACATAAATCATCGACCAAAGTTCCTAGATAACTTTCCTCCCGGGGAAAAACAATTAACTCTTTTCCTAAAGCAAACCGCGCCGCATTAATCCCCGCCACCAGTCCCTGGGCTGCCGCTTCTTCATAACCGGTTGTCCCGTTAATTTGTCCCGCACAAAATAATCCCTCAATCTTCTTCGTCATCAGGGTTGGATAACACTGAGTTGCTGGTAAATAATCGTATTCCACTGCATAGGCAGCCCGCAACATCACACAGTTTTCTAAACCGGGTAAAGTCCGCAGCATTGCTAATTGAACATTTTCCGGCAGTCCCGTTGAAAAGCCTTGGATATAAAGTTCGGGAATATCGCGCCCTTCCGGTTCAATAAAAATTTGATGACTTTCTTTATCGGCAAAACGGACGATTTTATCCTCAATACTAGGACAATAACGCGGCCCTTTCGAGTCAATAAAACCGCCATAAATGGGGGATAAATGTAAATTATCTCTGATTAATTGATGAGTTGCCGCCGTGGTGCGGGTGAGATGACAGTTCATTTGTTCCCGTTCGATCCACACCTCCGGATCAAAACTAAACCAACGCACCTCGTCATCGGGCGGTTGCGGTTCCATGCGGGAGTAATCCACCGAACGCTTATCCACACGGGCAGGAGTGCCAGTTTTTAGGCGACCAGTCTCGAATCCGAGACGATTTAGGGTTTCGGTTAAACCCACCGCCGCAAATTCGCCCGCCCGTCCGGCGGCCATAGACTTGCCGCCAATCCAGATTTTACCGCCTAAAAAAGTGCCAGTGGTTAAAATCACGGCTTTAGCGGCGAAACAAGTGCCGAAATAGGTTTCTACCCCTAAAACTTGCTCATTTGCCCCTAAAATCAGGTCTGTGGCCATGGCTTCCCGAATAACCAGATTGGCTTGGGTTTCGACGATACCTTTCATCACCGCCGCGTATTCCCGTTTATCGGTTTGGGCGCGTAGGGCCCAGACTGCCGGTCCGCGAGAGGCATTAAGAACCCGTTTTTGCAGATAGGTGCGGTCGGCCATTTTGCCAATTTCGCCGCCTAAAGCGTCCACTTCGTGGGTTAATTGGGATTTAGCCGGACCACCGACGGCGGGGTTACAGGGTTGCCAAGCGATTTTATCGAGATTAAGGGTGAGGAGAAGGGTACGACAACCGAGACGGGCGCAAGCTAGGGCCGCTTCACAGCCGGAATGGCCCGCCCCGACGACGATGACATCAAATTCATCTTGAAAGTCTGCGGCTGAGGAGAAAGTCATACTCGATCGAGGGGAAAATTAATTAATCAGGCTAATATTCTAGCAATTTTTCTGAGTTTTCCCCCCAATATAATACAAGAATACTAACTAAGTCATTGACTAACACCAAAGCGATCGCATAAATCTAAAAACAATCTATATAATCCCTATTTACCCTTGCCTTTTCAGGGTATTACTGGCTAAGTATTATAGGTGCTTATCATATTTTCACGATCGTTTAAAGATTGTAATCATGGATTTACTTGCCAATCCCGTTGCTTTGTCGCGGATACAATTCGCCATCACCGCTATTTTCCATATGCTTTGGCCGGTGTTAACCACTGGTATGGGCATTTATCTAGTCATTGTCGAAGGATTATGGCTAAAAACCCGCAATCCTGACTACTATCATCACGCTCGCTTCTGGGCAAAACTCTACATTCTCAATTTCGGCATTGGAGTTGCTTCTGGTTTACCCATGGCCTTCCAGTTTGGCATGAATTGGGCGCCTTTTTCGGAAGCGGTGGGGGACTTTTTCGGAACTATCCTCGGTTTCGAGGGAACCATGGCCTTTATGCTAGAGGCTAGTTTTCTAGGAATTATGCTGTTTGGTTGGGGACGAGTTCCCCCGTTAATTCACTTCCTAGCGACAATTCTCGTCGCTTTTGGGGCTAATCTTTCCACTTTCTGGATTTTAACCGCTAATTCTTGGCTGCAAACCCCCGCCGGTGGCATCTTCGTGGATGGTAAATTTATCGTTCAGGACTACCTACAAGCGATTCTCAATCCCTTCATGGTTAATAGTTTCCTGCATATGTTTTTCGCAACTCTGGAAACTTCTCTTTTCGTCATTGGTGGGATTAGTGCTTGGTATTTGCTCAATAAACGTCACATTAGCTTTTTTAGTCGTTCTCTCAAAATTATTCTTACTCTAGCGATTGTTATCGCTCCCTTGCAAATTTTTGTCGGTCATCTTAGTGCCGAACAAGTGTATCACTATCAACCGGCTAAATTAGCCGCCATGGAAGCGCAATGGGAAACTATTCCTGCGGGAGAAACTGCCGGTTGGAGTTTGGTTGCTTTACCCAAGGATAAAGCGGAGACAAATAGCTGGGAAGTGAAAATTCCTAATGCTTTGGGTTATCTTTTGGAGTTAAAACCCAAGTTATCGGAACCTGTTCTCGGCTTAAAAACGTGGAAATACGAAGACAGACCGCACATGGTGGGGCTAATCTATTATTCCTTCCGGATTATGGTCGCTATCGGTCTTTTTCTTGCTTCTTTAATGACTGTAACTGTCGGGCAATGGCTGCGCGGTCAACTGAGTAACGAAAAAATCGACAGTCAAAAATGGTTACTGCGCGCTTGGGTTTTTGCGGCCCCTCTGGGTTATCTTGCGGTTGAAACCGGTTGGATTGTCCGTTGTGTCGGTCGTCAACCCTGGACGGTTTACAATCAAATCCGGACAGTGGATGCTGCTTCTAAACTGCCCGCAGGCGAGATTTTAACCTCTTTAATCGGAATTACGGCGATTTATGTCGTTTTCTTGGTTTCTGCTCTCTATTTCGGTAGTCTTATTATCCGTCAGGGACCAAATCTTAACTTACCACTGCCGGGGACTCAACAGGAAAAAGTGACCTCACCAGAACTAAATCCTCGTTCCCTAGAAGCGCAACAATAGGAGGAACTATGGAACCGTTACAGTATTTTTTGCCACAAATTTGGTTTTTTATTCTGGGTTTATTCCTGTTTCTCTACGTCCTTCTCGATGGTTTTGACTTGGGGGTGGGAATTCTTTCCCTGACTTCCTCCTCCGAGAAGCGTCGCAGTATTTTAATGACCAGTTTGGGCAATGTTTGGGATGCTAACGAAACTTGGATTGTTTTGATGGGTGGTTCCCTGTTTGGGGCGTTTCCCCTAGCTTACGGGACAATTTTAAACGCTTTATACCTGCCAGCAGTGATTATGGTAGTGGGGCTGTTATTTCGGGCTGTTTCCTTCGAGTTTCGTGAACATTCTCGTCGCAAGTTGTTCTGGAATTATGCCTTCGGACTCGGCAGTTTTTTGGCCGCTTTGGGGCAAGGATTCGCCCTCGGTGCGGTTTTTGAGGGCATTAAAGTGGATGAATTGGGTCATTTTGCCGGCGGTCCCTTTGATTGGTTAACATGGCGATCAATTCTAGTTTCTCTAACTTTAATCCAAGCTTATGTTTTAGTGGGTTCCACTTACCTAATTCTGAAAACTACGGGTAATTTACAGGAAGTTCACTATAAAACGGCAAAAATTGCCGCTATTACCACTTTTATCGGTGCTGTCTTTATCACCATCAGTACGCCGCTGCTTTCTGACCATATCCGTCAGCGTTTATTTGACCCTCGACTAATTTACATCTTTATCCTCATCCCGATTTTAGCTGTGGTCTTACTGGGTTTATTACTGCGGAGTTTGCAACTAAAGGAAGAAAACACCCCCATGGTCTGGACAGTATTGCTGTTTATGCTCTCTTTTATCGGTTTGGGATTGTTGATTTTCCCCGATATTATTCCCCCGTCAGTGACAATTTATCAAGCGGCGGCCGCCCCTAGTTCTTTGGTGTTTATGCTGACTTTTGTGGGTTTTTTAATCCCAATTTTACTAGCCTATACAGTTTATAATTACATCGTTTTTCGGGGCAAAATTACTGCTGAATCCTACGGAGAATAGATGGCGTTGCCGATTTCAGATATGAATCTTCTTTGGTGGTATTTTTAAGGGGAAACTCTCTACCGCTGATGCTAAACTGAATTTATTCTAGGAGGTCTTTGGGTGTAATTAACTCGTAACGCTCGAAGGGTTGATGAATCCAAGGATTATCGGGGTAATATTCCACATAATAGTCAGGTTTGATTCTTGATGCCGCTTTGTACCAGATCACCGCAGTTTTGATATTGGTAATCCCGTATTTTTCCCGTAACAAAATCGAGGTTTTTTGGAGAGTGATTCCCGAATCGACTAAATCATCCACTAATAACAAGGGACTCTTTAATTTGGGTTCGATCATGGCTAAATTCGAGGAAATAGTTAATTCTCCCCGAATTTGATGATTTTCCCCCCCGTAGGAAGCAGCGTAGAGAATGGCTAGGGGTTGACGAAAAAGACGACAGAGAATGTCACCGACGCGCAATCCTCCCTTAGCTAAACAGACAATCTGAGCAAATTGCCAACCAGAATGATCGATTTTTACTGCTAATTTTTCGATCAGACGATGGTATTCATCCCAAGAAACATAGACATCGGCCATATTTTCCATTCCCGATTGAGAATTACTTATTTTCGGCAGGTCGATCACTACTCCAGGCCCACCAAACTCGATCGCATTGACAATGATAGAATTCCTGCCATTTACGACGGGAATCTTCTCCTAAAACGGGTGCGCGGCGATTGATCCAAACGGCCTGAGCTTCTTTAGCTTTTGCCCCACAGTAAGGACAACAAAAATTGTAGGCGTGAACGGCATTCTCTGTCCAGTCAGGGGGAAAGGGACTAAAAGCATCCATAATCTCTGGGTTAAGGGGGTTAACAGTCAAAAAGGGGCTTGAATCGCTGGTGTTTAGGCTATAGTTCTCAATTTCTACCTCGATAATTTTTACAGCGTTTCCCATAGAGATGAAGTGTAACCTAATTTGGTATTGATGACCGACTCCACCAGAGGAAAACTTTGTACCTCACTATTAAGATAAATGCTATAATAGGTTTTGACAAGCTGTAAATCTTCAAATATGGAAAGAAGTTATACAAAAGTTGCTTTTATAGATAGGAACATAAATTAAATATACCCTAATAAGGGTGAATAAGCCAGGCTTATAATTTTACCAAAACTAATGAAATAGCTTCTCAAACCACTCCCCAAAAATGATTATTTTACATAAGTACATTTACCTTGATGTGCTGCTGGGTAGGTTTTGTGCTGGCTAAAAGTATCGTTGGCATGAGACACCTAAGTGCGCTCGTGAAAATGCAAGGAATTAATGTCAATTATAATCGCCAAAGTTTAAATAAAATTTTGAAAAAAGGCACGTTAGAAACGCGCCTCAAAAATTATTAATTAAACTTCAGTTAAGAGATCTAAATTTAGACTATTAGCAGCCTAAACGACGTTTGTAGCCTTCAAAATCTTCACGCATTTTCTTATAGGCCAGATCTCGTTCTTGGGGCGACATATAAGCACGATCGCTTAGAGTGCTTGGCTGCGTCATATAAGCTAGAGTAGAAATGTCTCCTCAAAATTATTTTAAAAAGCTTCGTCTTAACGCCTTACATCAATCCATTACCCAAAACCCCGAACTAACGTTAATTTATCAAATTGCCGAAGAATTAGGTTTTTTTGAGCGAGGACATCTTGCCTCTGATTATAAACAACTGTTTGGTTATTTTCCCTCTGAAACTTTTAAAAATAGAACATAATGAGCCATCTTAATTGTCATTGTGAGCGGTAATAAATTCTAATCAGGACAAAAAATTGTGCGAAAACCGATATGATTGGTAGAAGTGTCGATATCTTCGGGATGGCGAGCGGCGGGACGGTAACGAGCGCAGTAGTTAGGGGCGCAGAGGAAAGAGCCTCCTTTGAGGACTTTACGGGGTTTTCGCATTGAGGGATGAAGTTTGAGGTTATAACTATCTTCTTCGGTTCCGCCTAGGGGATTTTTCGGGGTACAACAGGCTTTAGTCGGGTTTTTGGGATGTTGTTCCTGATACCAATCTTGTGTCCATTCCCAGACATTACCTATCATGTCATAAAGTCCATAACCATTGGGGGGATAGCTTTCTACTGCTTCTGGACCGGGTGCATGAGGTTTGAGATTTTGCCAAGGAAATTGTCCTTGCCAAGTATTAGCCATGACTTTACCATTAGGCATAAATTCATCACCCCAAGCAAATTCTGCCCCCTCTAAACCCCCTCGTGCAGCAAATTCCCATTGTGCTTCAGTTGGGAGTTCTTTTCCTGCCCATTTTGCATAGGCAAGGGCATCTTCATAGACAATATGTACTACAGGGTGGTTTTCTCGATTTTTAATCGAACTATCGGGACCTTCAGGATGTCGCCAATTTGCCCCCGGCATATATTGCCACCAGCAGACAGTACGAGGATCAACGGGACGATCTGGTTTCACAAAAACGGCAGATCCGGGAACTAATATTTCAGGATCAGCATTAGGATAATCTTCTGCTTTCGGTGGTTTTTCAGCAAAGGTAATATATCCTGTTTCTTTGACAAATTTTCTAAATTGTTTATTAGTGACCAAATATTTATCCATCCAAAAGCCGCTAACGGTTACGGTGTGGACGGGTCCTTCTTCAGGATATTTACGACTGTTTGACCCCATTTCAAATGTTCCCCCCGGAATCCAGATCAGATCTTTATGGGGAGGTTTACCTGGAGCAGATGAGGGGTTTTGAGATATTTGCATACTCAAGATATAGCCTTTATTTTATCAAGGGTTAGAGTGGGTAGGGGCAATGCAGAAATTACCCCTACAGCTTTGAAAGCAAATCGGGTCTATGCTACAGACTAAGCAGATTAGTCACGCCACAACATCCCTATTAATTCTGTCTCAGGATCGATCGCGCCCGCACCCGCGTCATTTTTAATCGTGACAATGACTTTTTTCAGCTTCGCACCTTCAAACTCGAAAAACTCGAACTCATGTTCGTAGTCTGATGATACAGGCTGTCCGGGATCTCGACCAATATTAAATCCCACCCCAAACTTACCCGGTTGAGTCAGGAATTGATCAGTATATTCTGGGAAAGCTTCCTCAATCGTGGCATTTTGATTAATACCATTGATATAGAGTTGTACCTCTCCTATGGTACTACCACCAAACTTGCTATCCGGTTGTTGATTGGGCTTCTTGTTAAATACAACTTTGAGTGTATTTTCCTCGTCGGCAAGATTAGAGATAGAGAGTGGACAAGTGATCTTCTGTTGCTGTTGTCCTAACCAGTTATAGACATAACAGAGTTTGCCCTCGTAGATATAGAAACTATATCCACCAAAACTTCCTCCATGAGCTATCATTACCCCTTTAGGAGTCTCACCCGTGGAGAAATCAACAATGGCTTCGATTTCGTAAGAACGACCTCGGGTATTCGGAGCAACGGCTTCGGGAATTTCTGATCCCCCTGGATAATAGGTGTAACTGAAGGTAGCATCCTTTGGGTCATCTTGAGCAAATGCTGGGGGACGTAATTGGGGACGATCTCCACCCATAGCCGAGCGATCATCAATAGGCATACCTTTGTATAACCCTGCTTGCACGAACCACATATACTTCATCTGTTCGAGTTTATCGGCATATTTCGGGTCATTAGCTAAGTTACGAGATTGAGTCGGATCGGGAGTTAATTCCAGATCCCCATCCATACAGTACAATTCCCAGATATCCTTCTCAAAATTACCCCAATTAGAAGGTGCAGGAGCATGGACAGTACAAACGTGCCAACCTTTATACCAGACTCCCCTTGTTCCTAACATGGAATAGAACTGAGTTTCTCGCACTTTTTTGGGTTTTCCATTGGCATCCTTGGGTTTTTGCTTGTCAGAGAGTCTGTAAGCAAATTGATACTCAGGTTGAGCATATTCGGGAGCGAAAGTATAGGCGAAGCTAATTCCCTCAATGGGATTTTGGGTGTAACCTTTAACCACTTCTGGGGGTTCTACACCACACATTTCGTAAAGGGTAGGTACTAAGTCAACCGCGTGAATGTACTGTTTGCGAATCCCCGTATCTGCCATTCGTGACTTCTTAATACCCGGTCCACACATCATAAAGGGAGTTGCAGCACCACCTTCATAACCTGACCAACGTTTCCAGTATTTGAAAGGCGTATCAAAGCCCCAAGCCCATCCTGTAGGATAGTGATTATAGGTTTTCAGTGTGCCTAAATCTTGGAGAAGGGCAAAGTTCTTGTCAAAATCATCGGGAATACCGTTAAAGAACAGGTTTTCATTCACTGAACCATTAGGCCCACCTTCTGCACTAGCACCATTATCAGCTACAGCAACAATGATGGTGTTATCCATTTGACCCGTTTCTTCGAGAAAATCGAGCAAACGACCGATTTGTTCATCGGTATAGGTGGAGAATGCCGCATAAATCTCGGCCATACGGATAAATAATGCCTTTTCTTCGGGACTTAATCCTTCCCAAGGTTTTACCCAATCAGTTTGAGGCCACGTCTTACCATCAGGAACTCCTTGGATCTTAGTGTGGTCAGGGTTATGTTGTGCAAGCTCACCTTCACCATGAGGATTAATCACCGAGGGTTCTGTTACCTCATCCCCAAAGATGCCTAATTCTTTCATTTTGGCAAGGACTTCTGTGCGATAGACTTCATAGCCATCTTTAAAGATACTTGTCTCGACAAAGGATAAATCTTCTGGATTATCGGGATCTCCCAGGCTCGTGTTATAATCATAATCTAGGATCTTCTGAGGCCAGATTTGATGGGGTGCATGGTTGGCACCGGGACAGAAGTACATCAGCCAAGGTTTATCTGGAGCGATCGCCTTTTGATCTTGGATAAAGGCAACTGCCTTATCTACCAGGTCTTTCGATAGATGATAACCGTTCTCTGTATCCCCCATATTGGGACCATAAGGAGGTTCAATCAGATGGTTATCATAGACCAGATCTGGATACCATTGATCGGTTTCTCCGCCTAAAAAGCCATAATAGCGTTCAAAACCACGACCTAAAGGCCAATGCCGCTTCGTGGATGCCATATTTGCCTCTTCTTCTGGCACTAAGTGCCATTTACCAAGGGCGAAGGTACTCCAGCCACGCTCACTCAATACGGCTGGAATCATGGCATTTTCAAAGGGAATGCGACCATTATTACCAGGGAAACCCGCTGTCACCTCTTCGATACAAGACATCCCGTTACTGGTAGCATTGCGTCCATTTAATAGGGATGAACGAGTGGGAGAACAAAGAGCGGTAGTGTGAAAGTTGGTATAAATTAAGCCTTTTTGAGCAATACGAGCTAAATTGGGCATTTTAATTTTGCCACCAAACATTTCCCAGGCACCAAATCCCGTATCGTCAATGACTATGTAAAGAATATTCGGTGAATTTGCGGGTGCTTTCGGTTCGGCGTAGGGTTCCCAATCGGGTACGGAATCACGAATATCGAGGGCGATTGTCCCGTTGAATTGTTTAGCCATAGAGTCTCCGTAAGAGGCTTGTCACAGGTGTCTGATTCGCTCGTCTGAGAGCGGCCCATTTCAAGTTTGAAGCATACCAGTACCTGACTGACTAGATGCAGAAACGTTGAATCCTGTCATAAAACTTTACCTTGACGGTTCTTCGTTACTTGTTATGGTTCGATAGGGGGGCATAAATCGACTAAATCTTTATCTGGCAAAAGATTTAATTGAACGGTGGCGGCGAATTCAGTGGCGGTGAAACAAAGCAGTTTATTGATGAGTGTGGGGTATGGCTATTTTTTATTTCATGAAAAAAATATCAAACAAAGACTATTTGGTTGTATTATTATACTAGCTGGTGTTTCTCTGTTAAGCATTCTTTAGTAAAATAAGAAAAGGCTCTTCTGGATCAAGGATGATAATCAAAAATTATGGCGAAAGGCTGGCTAAAAAGCGGCAGCGCATATTTTCAAAATCAGGAATCGCGCCTCTAGGAGGGTTAGTGATTCTCCTTCTCCGCTGCCCCACCAGAGTCCTTCCACAGAGTCAACAGTTAGATAATTACTGTGAAAATTATACAACCAATGGATTAACTGAGGGCATGAATACAAAAATAAAGCCTATTAAAAGAATAAGTTATGAATTAAAGCAATCTTGAACATCTTCGACTTAAGCTGTTTGCTGGCTTTAATTCATAACAAAAAGTAAAACACGAAAACCAGAATACCCAAATCTGAATGGCTTATTAATAACTGGAAAAACTGACTCAATAGACAATCTCCTTGTTTACTTTATCACTAAAAAAATATGGCTAAAGGGGATCAAATATACGCCTATCGGGAATTGCTCAATCTTCAGGGTGTTTATGCTCATCATGGCATCGATTGCGGTGATGGTAGCGTCATTCATTACCGAAAACCGAGCGAGATTGTGGAACGAACTTCCCTAGAAACCTTTGCTAGGGGCGGTAAAATCTATGTGGTGCGCCATGTAGAGGTGGGATTTTCCTTTATCCCCGATGTGGTGGTAGAAAGGGCGCTAAGTCGTCTGGGGGAGCAGAAATATAATCTTCTTTTTAACAACTGCGAACATTTTGCCACTTGGTGTAAGACCGGTATTAGCAAAAGTCAACAGATAGAAGAATTTATCCCGATTATTACCCATTTACAAGCGGTGGGACTCTACGAACCTCTGAAAAAATCCCTCATCGGAGCCGACCCCAACAATGCCCAAACCCTATTAAAAGGGGCTTTAAGCAATCTTAAGGTGAGTTGGGATGAAATTCAACCCCAGTACAAAAAAGCCATTCAAGAAGCAGAAACATGGAATCGAGTAGCGATCGAAGCTTTAAGCAGAAATCGCGATGATTTAGCCCGGGAAGCCCTGAAACGCAAGGTAGAAGCCAAAAAACAGGCAAAACGCCATCAGGAACAATTGGATCAAATAGCGGCCATGACCGAAAATGTTCTTAAAAGTCTGGTGATTGCTAACGGTTAGTCTGGATGTCAGTAAACGGTTCAGTATCTAACCCTCTGCCAATTGCCTCGGTTGATTCCTATTCAAATCAGGTAATTTTAGTCGCTCGCTATGGAAATCTGGATTATTTTACGTTTTTCAATCGCCGCTGCCATTATCGCTTTAGTTTGCTGGTCTTTAGCCAGTGCCGTGCGCGATAGTTGGCAAGTTGCGCGACGGATGCACTCCATCCCTTGCTCCCACTGCCGCTACTTTACCAACGATTATCGCCTCAAATGTAGTGTACAACCCAGGAGCGCCAACACCGAACAAGCGATCAACTGTGGCGATTATTTTCCCGATGCCTAGTTTGCCATAATACCGAAAAGCTTTTCGAGATGGTGCGAAATTTGCTAGTCTAGGCTAAATAGGTCTGAAATAGTATAGAAACGTGGATACAATTATTGGTCGGGGCAAAACAGCCCGTAGAGCTTACGGTATCGATGAAATCGCACTTGTACCCGGAGTGCGAACCCTCGATCCTAGTTTAGCCGATACCCGTTGGTCTCTCGGCAATATCGAGCGGGAAATCCCGATTATCGCCAGCGCTATGGATGGGGTGGTGGATACTAAAATGGCCGTCCTTCTCTCCGAGTTGGGGGCGCTAGGGGTACTAAACCTCGAAGGTATTCAAACCCGTTACGAGGATCCTAACCCGATTCTTGATCGCATTACCGCAGTCGGCAAAGCAGAATTCGTCGGTTTAATGCAGGAACTCTACGCAGAACCGATTAAACCGCAACTAATCGAGCTTCGTATCCAAGAAATTCAAGAAAAAGGCGGTATTGCGGCAGTTAGCCTCACCCCTGCCGGTGCCGTCAAATACGGTGCTATCGTTGCCCAAGCAGCGGCCGATATTCTCTTTGTCCAAGCAACGGTTGTTTCCACTGCCCATTTATCCCCGGAAGCTATCACCCCCCTCGATTTAGTACAACTGTGTCAAGAAATGCCCATTCCCGTGGTTTTGGGTAACTGCGTCACCTACGAAGTCGCCCTTAACCTGATGAAAACTGGGGCAGCCGGGGTTTTGGTCGGTATCGGTCCAGGGGCTGCCTGTACTTCTCGCGGCGTTTTAGGAGTGGGAGTTCCCCAGGCCACTGCTGTGGCCGATTGTGCCGCTGCTAGGGACGATTTTTTCCGAGAAACCGGTAAATACGTCCCCGTTATTGCCGATGGCGGCATTATTACCGGCGGTGATATCTGCAAATGTATCGCCTGTGGCGCCGATGCGGTGATGATTGGTTCTCCCATTGCCCGGTCCGTGGAGGCCCCCGGCCGCGGTTTTCACTGGGGTATGGCCACACCTAGTCCGGTTCTACCCCGGGGAACCCGAATTAGTGTGGGCAGTACCGGAACTATTGCCGAAATCCTCGTCGGACCGGCAAAATTAGATGATGGTACTCATAACCTCCTAGGGGCGCTGAAAACCAGTATGGGAACTTTAGGTGCTAAGAACTTAAAGGAAATGCAACAGGTGGAAGTGGTGATTGCCCCCTCGCTGCTGACGGAGGGTAAAGTCTATCAAAAGGCCCAGCATTTAGGTATGGGTAAATAAAAGTTATCAGTGAACAGTGATCGGTTATCATCAGTGTTAAGTTTTTTATTTTTGCTGGAGATGGGTTTTTTGCTTGGTATAACCATTCCGTTCAGGTTCGGTTCTACCGACTCCCACTATCTCAAAAAACTGTTAAATTGGAAGAACCAAAAGGATAGTTTATAAAAAAATTGAGTTCAGGAGATCAAAGGTGTATAGAGAAAACGATCGCCCTCACAATTTATTCGGTACCGATAGTGAATTTTCTGAGAGTTTGTGGCAGTATGTCCAGACCTTAAGTCCCGAAACAATCGCCCAACTCTCGAAACCAGAATCCCAAGAGGTTTTCCAAGTGATGGAACGCAACATTATCGGACTTTTGGGCAACCTTCCTTCCGAACATTTCGGTGTCACTATCAGTACCAGTCGCGAACATCTGGGCCGGTTATTGGCCTCGGCAATGATGAGTGGTTACTTTCTCCGCAATGCTGAACAGAGAATGAATTTTGAAAGATCCCTCGCTAGTCTCCAGAGCGGTTCCAGTGATTTTTAAAGTTTAGCGGTAGTTAGGTTAGTTGGAAAGGGAAAAAGAAGCAATCGGTAATCAGCTATCAGTTGTCCATTTTTAGTTGTCTTTTATTGCATTAGTTAGCCATATAACTTTTATCTGACTAATAACTGATAACTGATAACTGATTAAAGACAATTTTGCTGCCAGATTAGCTCTTTTTCGATTCCCTGTTTTTCTCCGGGGGGTACAGTTCTTTCCCGCATAATATAAAGTTGCAGGGATTTAATCTGTTGATCACTACTGTGCTGCTGATTCCAGTTTTGACAGAGATACTGACCAAACTCTCCATAAACTGACCGACCGATAGCTCGATTAAGATTAATAAAATATTGTCGCCACTGCATGGTTTTATACAAACGATTGCGATCGCTTTCCGTGGGTTTATCCCAAATTACCGGCTGTCCTTCTCTAAATATATCTACCGTGGAACCATCGGCTAATTGACTGACTGCCACAAACCAAGCATCATCCCGGGGCGGACCAGGAGCAAAAATAGTCCAATATTGGTCTAAACGGGTAACTCTTGCCAAAATATCAATTGTATTAAAAGTACGACGGGTGAGCAAGCGATCGAGGGATTGAACTAAAGGTGTATTTAAATCGCCCCTATCGACCGATTGCCGGACAAAACTGCGTAAATTCCAGATACTGGCCAAAAATAAGAAGAAAACTACCAAAACATTTAAAGGTAAAGAGGATTTAATCGTCAGGGGACGAAACTTGAGAGGTTTGGTGAAATTGCCCATAAAACGACGATGGGAGGCAATCCACTCATAAATTCTCGTTCCCAAGGCCATGAGGGGCGGTAAACGCAAAATTGGCGCTAAAAACCAGAAAATTGGCGAAAGACTGACAATATAAACCACTGCTGACCATTTAAACCGACGTTTTCCCTGCCAATCTTCCACCACCCAAGAATTTTGGGCTACCATATCCTCGTATATTGAGGGGTTATCCTGAGCGACTAACAGGGGAGTGCCTGGTAAAATAAGAAAAGTGCGGAGAAGATGAACAACTTTTTTGCAAAATCCACAATCTCGATCATAATTAATCCTTAAACCTTCTCTTTCTGGGTTTCTCATCCGTTTTTGTCCCCAATCCCAGACAAGACTAGGGATGATGGGCAACCAATGGGTAACACTCAAAAACGGGAAAATTCCCAGATGAAAACTGAGACCAAAACCGATATGTAAGAGAATAAACGAAAGAATAGCGACTATTTTAAAGAAACTATTGCGAAAGGGAATAAAAATTAGCAGTGGACCTACCCATTCAAAGATTAACGCTGAAAAGGTCAGGATTTTTAGTAATTCTGGCGGTAAAGATAGTAAGAAACCGGCAAAAGCAGTACCGTATTGATCGTAACTGAGAGAGTAATAAACAGCCGTACCATCGGGCCACCAAGTTTCACTTTTGGTTTTAAAGGCCGCTGACCACATATAGATGTAACACACCTGTATCATAAAAGCCACCGTGGCAGCCGAAACCACACGCTTGGGTAAGGGGTTGGGATTGGTGTTTAAGGCACTTTCCACGGAATAACAAGCACCGAGGGGTAAAAACATCGCCCAGAATAATACTGCCCGGATTACGTCATCGGCGGCAAATAGTAACAGGGGGTTGCGATGATGTAAAGAGACGATTAGCGCCCAAGTGGCGATCGTGGCTAAACGGGTATGATAGCCAATTAAAAGCAATAATGCGATCGCTATAGCGACAATAAACAGGATACTCTGCACCAGTACCGAGTCACTGAGAGCAAAAATCGACCAGTAAAAAGGACTAGCAGAGACTTTTGATAAGCTTTCTAGGGGTAAAACCCCTAATTCACTGTAATGGGCAGTTACTTGGCTAAAACGAACCGATAAATCGACTAAAACCACCAACGCCAAGGCAATGCGAAATAAAGCCAGCGATCGCAGGTCAAACCCGAAAATCTCTGCCAGTCTTTGTCTAAATGATTTTGTCATTATCGCCATAGGATGATGATTCCCTCCATTTCTTAAATAAACCTACTTTATAGCAAGTAAAAAGGCCAAAGGCAAAAGAAAGCTGTCGGCCTTATCAGTTATCAGTTATCAGTTATCAGTTATCAGTGAGTAGTATGTATTAAGTGAGCATCATTAGACATCTCCAAAAATTATAACCCAGTCACAGCTTGCTTTTGGTCTATGTACTAACTAAGCAGTTCAATGGCTGTAATGTATATCTATCGTTGCTAATTCAATTTTACTGAAAAAATATGAGGCAATTAAAATAATTTTTATTCAGGTAGATTCCTTAACTAGAAAGACTTTTGGTCTTGGGATAATATTAGGTCGAGGTCTATTGGCAGTAACAGTGCTGTTTTTTCACTGATCACTGATTACTGTTTAGTGATCACTGATTATCGGGACGGGGAAGAATTGATCGGGGGTAAAGAAGGAGAAATTTCGCCACCTCGATCGAATATTTCCAGATTCCATTGACCGAAACGATTACTTTCAAAAGCAATAAAACGACCGTTACCACTAATCGTCGGACGACGCACTTCTCCTAAAATATTGTCGGTGATATTTTTTGCTTGCAGAGTTTGTCGATCATAAATATATATATCGGGTTTACCGGACTGTTCCGACACATAAACAATATAGCGACCATCGGCACTAATATCCGGTTGATCTTGATAGGTTTTTGCTTGATTTAACCCGGGTAGGGGAACTAAACGATTAGCCACTCGATCGAATAAATAAATCGTTCGTTGACCCCTGCGATCGGAGGCAAAGACCAGATAACGACCATCGTAGTTAAAACGGGGATTATCTTCAGAGGAAGGAGTATTTAAAGTATTTCCTAAAAGCTGTTGGGGAGGGGTGACAAAACCCGCATCACTACATCCCCCCAGACTGATGATATTAACCGCAAGCAAAAGTCCCAGAAGTTTAGGAAACCTGCTCATCGGTCGGCACCGGGGAAGGAAGGATACAACAATTAATATCATCCAGACAAACTTTACCCCAATGCAATGCCCAACGCACCAATTCCACCCGATTATCGGTTTTTGTTTTTGTCAAGATATTACTAATATGATTATCGACGGTACGCTTACTAATCTCTAGCTTTTCCGAGATTTCTTGATTAGTTAAACCATTAGCCACCAAATCGAGTATTTCTAGCTCTCGATCGGATAATGAAGCGGCTGTTTGAAACTTCCCAGCAGACATGAGTATAATTCCTCTAGTATATCTACTTATCATTCTAGAAGAAATTTTTCTCCTAGGAATCGATAATCAGTAATCAGTGATCAGTAATCAGTGAAAATACAGCACTGTTACTGCCATTTGATGATGCACACTTAATACATACTGCTCACTGAATACTCAAAACCTGACAGGAGGACAAACTGGCTGAACTCCTTACAGCACAGGCTTTTTGGGGTGTTCGAGCAAAAAAGTTCGATGCAGCTGATCCCCCGTTGTTGATAAAGATTTCTAGTAAGTTCGCCCAAATCCCTGATTCTCTCCTTAGCTTTTTGGCTGAAAGCGATGTATCTGTTTGTAACTGAGGAGTCTCAAAACCTTTACGGACAATGCTTTGAGAGGGTTTGTTCCCCTGTCAGACTCAAAACTGATCACCGATCACTGATTCAAGGCTGACGGCTGGTACTATATAATAAAAAACGCTCCTTAGTTAGATATTGAGAAAAACATGGAAGTTATCCCCGCTATTGATATTCTCGATGGCAAATGTGTGCGACTTTATCAGGGAGATTACCAACAATCGCAGGTTTTTAACGATAATCCCGCAATAGTGGCGCGAGAATGGGTCAATCAGGGGGCAACCAGATTACATTTAGTTGATTTGGATGGAGCCAAAGAGGGTAAATCGGTTAATTTGTCAACTATTGAAACAATTCTTAATGATATTGCCATTCCCGTACAGGTGGGGGGTGGACTGCGGGATCTAGAAACGGTGAGTAATCTCCTAAAAATCGGGGTAGAAAAGGCGATTTTAGGGACAGTAGCCGTAGAAAAGCCAGAATTAGTCAGCGAACTTTGTCAAAGCTTTCCGGGGCAAATAATTGTCGGTATTGATGCTCGCGATGGCAAAGTAGCCACGCGGGGTTGGTTAGAAACTTCCGAGGTAGAGGCGATCGCTCTTGGGCAAGATATGGCAAAAAGAGGAGCCAGCACGATTATATACACTGATATTCATCGAGATGGCACGCTTTCTGGCCCTAATCTCGCCGCTTTGCGAGAATTAGCCGAATCTGTCGAAATTCCCGTAATCGCCTCCGGGGGTATTAGTTCCCTGACAGACTTACTGAGTTTATTGTCTTTGGAACCTTTAGGAGTAACGGGAGTAATCGTAGGCCGCGCTCTTTATACCGGTGCAGTTAACCTCTCGGAAGCGATTAACGCCATCGGTTCGGGCCGTTGGCAGGATGTACCCCCGAATTTTTTCGCTTAACGGACTTGTTTGAGAGTATCCACCTGTTTATTGAACATATCGGTAAATAGTCCCAAAACGGTGCGATTTTCATTGACTTTGATGTTAACGCTCACGGACATCCCCGATTGCAGGGGTAGAGTGGATTGATCTTTCAAAACTAAATCTTGACTGTTCAAGCGTACCCGGACAGGGAACCGATAAAAACGGTGATTTTCATCGGGAGGTAAAGCATCGGAACCGATCGAGATTACTTCTCCCTTAATATCGCCGTATTCACTATAAGAAAAGGAATCAATGCGAATATCAGCTTTTTGTCCCTCGCGCACAAAACCGATGTCTTGGTTAGTCACGTCCACCTCTGCCACTAAACAACCTTTAGCGGCATCTTTCACCTCAGTGGGACAGCCATCGGGAACAAGTTTTAATAATGCTTCCGCTTGACTTGGTTGGGGAACAAACCCGGGCCGGGCCTTGAGATCGAAGACCACACCATCAATCGGGGCGGTAATTTTTTGATATTTAATCGTCTGTTGTGCTTGACTAATTTCACTATCTAACTCAGCAATGCGCTTGTTATTATCAATGATAACGCGACTGATCTGACTATCGATTTCAGCGATCCGTTTGTAATTGTCCGCCATTTTATCGCGCACATCTTTTTCCGTGATTACCGTGGTATTAATCAGCTTTTCTCGCGCTTGGGAGATCAACAGGAAATAACGCTTTTCTTCCTGTTCCAGGCGGGAAATTTCGGCGATGCGGGTTTGTACTTCTTTCTCTTGTTTTTCTCGATCGATTTTGCCGTTAGCCTCTTGCTGCTGTAATTCATTCTGGCGATCAGTTACCGATTGTTTTTGCTTGTTGATCTGATAACGGGCGACCGCCCCTTCTTCTACCAAGGGTTCAATATCCTTAAGAATATTACGCTCGATATCCAAGCTTTCTTGGCCCTGCTTCATCGAATTGGCATTACGAGTCTTAATTTCTTCTAAGACGAAACGATCATTGATTAATTGCGAGCGGGCATCGGCCAACTGTACCGTGGTTTGGGCTAATTGTTTTTCTAATTGTTCCATTTCCAATCTAGCGGCCGCTTGTCGAGAATTGGACTCCCGTCGGGCAGCCGCTAGACGGGCTAACTCATCCCCTTGTAAAGCAGAGCTAGAAGCAGCTCCACTGACCTGTGCTTGATAAAGTTGATTTTCTGCCACTAAAACGGCACGATTACGGGCTAAATCGGCGATTTCACTCGGTAATTTTAATTGAGCGATCGAACTCTCCACTTGTGCCGGTGTCAAATCCTGCGCCATTAAGAGACGATAGAATTGATTTTCCTTCTCGGCAGTGGCGCGAATTTTTGCCAAGGATTCTAACTGCACTTTCGAGGCACTGGAATCCATTAAAACCAGTAAATCACCTTTGTTAACTCGATCGCCGTCTTTAACTTTAACTTCCTGTACTACCCCATTCACCGGTGCTTGTACTTCTTGCACTTTGCCCTGGGGTTTAAGTTGTCCTTGGGCACCCACCACCTGCTCGATTTTGGCGAATGCTGACCAAATTAAAGCGGCAGTGGTGACACTCATTAATGTCCAGATAATCGTCCGCGACCAAATGGGCGATTGTTTCAGGATCACCGATTGTTCCGGTGGGCTGAAAGTGGGTAAGGAAGGGGTAATACTTTTATTTTTCGTGGTAGTGGCCACGTTTTTGCCCGCTTGGGTCAGTTCATCGCTTTTACCGTTGCCGTTGCCGTTGCCGTTTTGACCGTTGTTAGAATTATCGTTCATGGGGATTCTCCTATATTTAGGGTTTGCTGAAAAAGTTTTTCGTGGGTGTAGGGTGTGGGGTGTAGGGTGTAGGGTGTGGGGTGGTCACTGCGTGCGCGTTGCGGGGGGTTTTGGGGTATTAGTTGAAACTTCCCCATTTCCCCATTTCCCCATTTCCCCATTTCCCTATCCCCTAATCCCTGTCTCCCGACTGACTAGATTTGCGAATCCTGTTGTTTATAGAGGGTATAGTAAAGGCCTTTTTTCGCCATTAATTCCTCGTGGGTGCCTTCCTCCGCTACTGTCCCTTTATCCATCATGACAATAATATCGGCGGATTTGATCGAAGCTAGACGATGGGTGATAAAAAAGACCGTATGATCCTTGAAAGCTTCTTTGAGATTCAGACACACTTGCCGTTCGGTATTATAGTCGAGGGCGCTGGTGGCCTCATCAAGAATGAGAATTTGCGGTCTTTGCAGGACGGAACGAGCGATCGCAACCCGTTGTCGTTGTCCCCCCGATAGGGATGCCCCCCGTTCACCGACGCGGGTATTATAGCCATTGGGCAGGGTCATAATAAATTCGTGGGCTGCGGCTGCTTTTGCTGCCGAGACAATTTCCTCCACAGTAGCATCGGGGTTAGTCAGGGCGATATTTTCCTGTACCGTACCGTCAAATAATAGGGTTTCTTGGGGAACCATGCCGATTTGACGACGCAGGGAATAGAGTTCCACTTTGTTAATATCGTAGCCATCAATGAGAATCCGTCCCGATTCTGGTTCATAGAGACGGGCTAACAATTTAGTGACGGTACTTTTTCCGGCGCCACTTTCTCCCACCAAAGCGACAAAGGTGCCGGCGGGGAATTCTAAATTGACGTTGTATAGTTGCAGGGCGCCGTGGGGATTGAAGCGGAAAGCGAGGTTTTCGTAGGTGACATGGCCTTTAATTAAGGGCATGGGTATATTTTGGCGATCAAGTTCCGCTTCTTGGGGAGTATCGACGATATCGGCTAATCTTTCCAGGGATAAGCCGGTTTCTTGGAAGTTTTGCCAGAGTTGGGTCAAACGCAGAATCGGCGAGGTAACGTAGGAAGCGATAATCCGGAAGGCGATTAATTGACCAAGGGTGAGTTTTTGGTCCAAAACTAAGGCCGCTCCCACCCACAGCACTAATAAACCCGATAATTGGTTAAAGAAGTGACTAAAGGAACCAGCCAAAGTTGAGGTCATTACCGTTTGAAAACCTTCGGCCACATAGCGCGCATAACGTTCTTGCCACTGCCAACGGGAACGCAATTCGATATTCTGTGCTTTCACCGTTTGAATTCCCGTCATTACCTCCACTAGATAGGATTGGGTTTCGGCATTTCGTTCGGCTTTTGCTCGCAGTTGTCGCCGCACGATCGGTGCGAAAATAGCTGTGGAGAGAACTAAAATCGGCACGACTCCCAGGGCCCAAACGGTTAGAATCGGGCTATAGATCAACATAACCACGATGTAGATAACCGAGAAAATGGCATCTAATACCACCGTTAGGGCTGTACCTGTTAAAAATTGCCGAATATTCTCTAATTCGTTGATTCTTGTCGAAATTTCCCCCACCGGCCGCCGTTCAAAGTATTTCAGGGGTAAGCGCAGCAGGTGATCGATAATTTCTGAACCAAGGGTCATGTCGATGCGGTTAGTGGTATCGACAAACAGGGATGTTCTCAAAAAGGTTAAAATTCCCTCAAAAACGGCAATTACCAACAGGAAAACCCCGAGGGTATTCAGGGTTTCTGGGCTATTCTGCACGATCACTTTATCGATGATCACCTGAATCATCAAGGGATTGGCCAGGGCAAATAACTGCACGAAGAAAGAAGCGATAAAAACTTCTATTAAGACTCGTTTATGTTTCTTGACAGAAGGCCAAAACCATGATAGGCCAAAACGCTGTTGCTGGGTGTGTTTGGTGGGTTTGAGCAGAATTACTTCCCCTTTTTCGCCCCAAGATTCCAGAAATTCGCTGGTTTTGCGTTTAATTATCCCCCGTTCGGGAACGGCGATCGTGGTTTCCCGTTGATTAATTTCGTAGAGGATAACGATGCTGTCTTGCCAGCGAATTAGGGCAGGAGGATTGATATTGGGCAAGGAAGTAGCATTTAGGGGTACTAATTGGCTATGGAGTCCCACTACCTCAGCCACAGCCCCACACAGGGGCAGGGAAAGGCTGCCAGTTCTTTGCAGTTGATCCCCTAGTATGCGTTGGATCACGTCCTTGCGAAAGGGGATATTAAAATATTTGCAGATCATCTGAAAACAGGCACTCACCGCCTCTAGTTCCGTTTTTCCCCTGAAAAAGGGATAGGATTTCCGGTTTTTCTCGACAGTTTTTTCAAGGTCGATATCGCTGGTGATGTCGCTTATTTTTCCCTGGGGGATATCTAATACCTGGGTGGGTTTATTTCCTTTGATGACTTGGGTTTCTAGGATATCATCCGTTTCTGTTTCTGCGGCCGCTTCGGTGGCAACTGTCAGGAATTCGTCTAACTGATTGGAGGAAAGACCTAATAAACGGGTGTTAGTCGGATTATTCTGGGTGATAACTGTGCCGATAGGATAATTATCGGTATTTTCGCTGACTAACCAGAGATAATCATCGTTAATCTGGTTGTAGGACACACAAGCTTTGTTTACAAGAGCTTGAGCAATTTCTTTCAGGTCCCCCCCACCCCAGGCCTGTTGATTAAGATAGGAGCCTAGGAGAGCATAAACTTCAGCGATCGAGGTTTCTTTAAAGAAATGTTCCTTAAATTCGGGGTAATTATTGATTAAATACCAAAAATCCTCTTCTTTTAAGGTTAAACAGATCGTGACTTCCGAAGAAGCGATAACCGTTTCACAGGGGGTACCGCGCAGAAGACTCATCCACCCGAATAAATCCCCCGGCTGTAATTTAGCCAAAGTAACTGGTAGGGGATTGTTAACCCTAGCATCGTAACCCAAAAGTCTGGCCTCTCCCTCGTAGAGAAGGACGAGGTGAGAGGGTAAGCGGTCGCACTTGAGTATCGCATTGCCCATCTCATAGCGAAAGGGTTGTAATTTCTGGCCGAGGGAACGTCTAACCTCGACGGGCAGGCGATCAAAGGGCTGTACAGTCTCCAGAAAGGCGGTAAAATCTAAGGTGGTATAACTCATTAGCTAGGCGAAAATTAACTAAGTTGGCAAATAATTAGGCGAAAAGGCTAGGTTTACCCAGTGTTGCAAGGAAATGCTATATAATCGATACCTGCTCGCTATTGACTGGGTTTGACGCGGAGATAAATTTCACTGTTTGCATTTGAGCCGTTAACCATTGTTGGAATAAATCATTGCGTAAGCGTTGACGGGTGGGAGGATCCAGTTCACAGGATAAGTATTTTTCTAACCGGACAATTATGACCCATTCTCCCACTTGCGCCGGCGGCCACAGTTGCCCCGGTTTACTTGCTTTGAGAATTTGCCCGATCTGGGGATGGGGGGCGCTCAGTTCCACAGGTCCAATTAGTCCTCCGGTTTCTGCTTCTGCCCCTTGGGAGTATTTTTTTGCTAGTTCAGCGAAGCTATTCTCTCGATCCTGTATCCGGAAAAATAGTTCTTGGGCAATGCCGATATTTTTTGTCCGAATCAGCGAATAAACCACCTTATCCAACTGATTTTTGACTTGCAAGAAGTAGGATTCTACTTTGTTATCCCAAGTCTCCTGTTTAAATTTTTCCAATTTAATGTCCCGAAGAATTAGATATTCTAGTTGTTCGGAATCCATTCCGTTTTGTTGTAACCAAGATTTCATTTGTTCATCGTTGGCAATTTGATTATTTTGATAGAAACGGGAATAGGCGGCGTTTCTTTCTTCGGGATTGCATCTGATATTGGCGATCGCTTGCTCGATAATTACTTCCCGGAATAACTGGGGCAACATACCATATTTTGCCAAAAGAGGCAATACCTCTGACTCGCTAACTTTTTGGTCGCCGATTTCAATAATTGAACTCATAATAAATACATTTTCCTCACAGAAAGGCTTAAAACTATAAACTCTAGAAGCTTCTAAATTTTATTGAGGTGATTATACGTCAAAAGAGCGATTTCAAGGTATTCCCCCCCATTCTAATTTGAGTTTTCCCCCGTGAAAGCCGAAAATTACAGAAATTAAAGGAATAAGTCGGTCATCCCGGCGGGGGTGGTGAGGGGAATTGGCCCGGCCGATAGGCCTCCCCAAAATCTGGCTCGGAAACCCCTAATCACGCCTCTAATTGACTAGAATAGACTTCTTGCAGAAGTCGGGTAAAGGGGAAATTTTAACCTTTAACCTTATAATATGCACCCCTTTTCCCTACATTTGCGGAAAATTTTTTTATTTATGCAAGAGATCTAATGATAGGATATAGGTCTGACTGCCTTGGAGAGGTGGCAGAGTGGTCGATCGCGCTCGACTTGAAATCGAGTAACCAGCAATGGTTCGTGGGTTCAAATCCCACCCTCTCCGTACTCAACCAATCAAATTTGGACTCAGGTTGCCCGATTGTTCGTAGAGAGGAGAAAATAAAATATACTAGGCTAAAAGGACAATATTGAGGCAGTAGCCCCCCGGCATGGTTTTTTGGAAAAGATTGTTTAATAGCTCGGAAGTCACTGCATCTCCTGACTATTCCGGAGACTTGGTAGAGGTTGCCCAGAATGACCTCGGACAGACGCGAGTGTTTTTTAGTACCGATCGAGAGCTAGATCTCTATGAGTTAGAAGAACTTTGTGACTCGGTGGGTTGGGCCCGTCGTCCTTTACGCAAAGTTAAAAAGGCGATCGAATGTAGTTTTTTAGTGGTGTCGATGTGGGAAGTGCGAGGTAATCGCCGTCGTTTAGTGGGTTTTGCTCGTGCCACTTCCGATCACGCTTTTAATGCTACAGTCTGGGATGTGGTTGTTCATCCTCACTATCAAAGTAAAGGCTTTGGTAAAGCATTAATGAAATTTATGATCAGGAAGTTGCGGGGTGAGGATATCAGTAATATAACTCTTTTCGCCGATCCGCAGGTGGTGGATTTCTATCGTCGTCTCGGTTTTGTTCTCGATCCCGAAGGTATCAAAGGGATGTTTTGGTATCCCGATTAAGAATGCCGCCCTTAGGCTATACTAAAAAAGGAGTTTATTTCGGGATGTAGCGCAGCTTGGTAGCGCGCCTGCTTTGGGAGCAGGATGCCGCAGGTTCAAATCCTGTCATCCCGACTTGAGAGAAAATTCTTAAAATCTTAACTTTGTCTCCTTTCCGGTTGACAAAAAAGGCTTCCTTCTTTTATTCCCAAACTCAGGTGATACTAAATCCGTTGAGTATAGGCTACTTAGGGTTTGCGGCAAAAAGTTTTTCGTGGGGGTAGGGTGTGGGGTGTGGGGTGTGGGGTGTAGGGTTTTACCGATTTTCAGGGGGTCAATTATCTAATTTTCAGGGAAAAAGTGCCTAAATTTCCCCCCCGATCACCCCAAGGTCTGGCACTTTTTGATGGGAAAAAAGTCTAAAATTCTTATCCAACAAGGTTTTTAGATTTATTCAGCAAACCCTACTTATGAGGACAGGCAAAAGGGGCAATAGATAATCAGTCTTTAATAACCGGATTTAGTATGAATTAGCCAAAAAATTAGGGAGTTTGGGGAGAAAAGCAGGAGATTTTTGGGGGATAACAAGGGTTTTTCTCTAGAAAAATTGCCCTTGCTTCCCCATATCTCCCACTCCTCCTTGTAATATCTCGACAGAGGATTATTCTTCTTCTTCGTAATCCTCCTCGAAATCGTCCTCCTCCCCTTCCTCATCAGCTGCTGACCAGCGATCGCTGATTGGTTGGCGACTAAAGCGACTGCTGCCGCGGGAGGAGAGGAAAGCCATTTCATCATCCTCTAAATCGACCACATCACCCTCAGCGTAGGCGCGAGCGGTTTGATCGTCAAGAATCATATCGCTATCGTCACTACTATCGCCGAAACCGGGACGGGGGGGGAAGCCGATACCGCCGGGGGCAGCGTAATAGCTACGATTGTTGTAGTTATATTCCTCTTCCGGGGGGGTGTAATCGCTGATCCCCGCCGTGTTTTCGTGGGAATTGAAGCCAGTACCCGCCGGAATCAGACGACCGATAATCACGTTTTCCTTGAGACCGCGTAACCAGTCGGACTTGCCTTCGATCGCCGCTTCGGTGAGGACGCGGGTGGTTTCTTGGAAAGAGGCAGCACTGATAAAGCTATCGGTATTCAAGGAGGCTTTGGTGATTCCCAGTAGTACAGGCGTATATTTAGCCGCCGCCCCACCAGTGATTGACATGGCTTCGTTTACCGTCTCCACCTGTCGCAGTTCCAACAATTCCCCGGGTAACATACTGGTATCGCCGCCGTCATCGATTCGCACCTTAGAGGTCATCTGACGCACGATCACTTCAATATGTTTATCGGCAATATCGATCCCCTGGGACTGATAGACCGACTGTACCTGATCGACGAGGAACATCTGGGTTTTTTCCAAGGCTTTCAGGGCTGCTTCGTAACTGCCCAAGCTATCCACATAATAATTAAAGAACACCTCTAAAATCTCGTGCGGATTAGCCTGACCATCGGTTAACGCCTGACCCACATCGATGCGCTGATTATCGCTCACCAGAGGGTTTTGACTGCCTAAAAGCGGATATTCACTGATTGTGCCGTCATCCTCGACCACCTTAATATCGACGATCTCAGAATCTTGGTACTCCACTTGGCAAAATCCCGGTTTGCGTGCCAGGACACAAGCCTCTTTCGGCTTACGCGCTTCGAGCAGTTCTTCGATTCTGGGTAAACCTTGAATGATATCCCCAGTTTTCGAGCGCTCAAACACCAACAGCACCAAATTATCGCCCCGTTGGACTAGATCTCCCTCATCGATGTGCAGAATTGCCCCAGCCGATACTCGGTAGGGTCGGGCGCTACGCAGACGTATCTCGTAGCCGGTGGCGGTTTTGTCAACGGCCAGCACTTGACCGGAATTGGGGGCTAAAACTCCGGCACCGATATCGGTTTCGGCGATCACCAGATCCCCAGCTTTGACGGTGGGAGCAACGGCGAACGGGAGAGTAAACTCGTCACGGTCACTCACAATTAAAAGACGGCGCACCGCTTCGCTACCCTTGCGAATCCCGCGAATTTCTCCAACTTCCTTACACTGGATCTCGGTTCTGGCCACCACTGCTCCTGGTGGAATTTCATCGCCATCTTGGACGAGAACGCGAGTCTGAATATTACCCCCTAAAGGATCACCATCACTATCCCGACGCATCACCAGAGATTCCAGAATAACTAACTGTAAACGCTGACAATCGCTGTCCTCAATCGGTTCTAACTCGATATCGGCCGTCAGATGGGAGACCGATTCTGGTTCTTCGCTAGAAATTTCTAGGACTAATTGAGTGCTGATCAGTTGACAACCCTCGACGGATTTAACTCTTTCCCCGTCTTTAAAGAAGATGCGCTGCACCGATCGCAGTTCGATATGTCGTCCTCCTTCTTGGTTAGCGGAACCTTGGGTGGGAGAAGTGGATTGGTCTTGCACGGTGAACTCCTGTACCGGTCGCAGTAGTAACCCCAAACCCTCGTTAGTTTCCACCCATTCCGCTTGCCGTAACTCCTCGATCGTGACTTCAGGGGTTAACTGTGTCCCGGGGTAAATTAACTGTTCTTGGGCAATTCCGGAGGATTCCGGTTCGAGATCCATAAATAACAGCCCCGGTTTGACAATGATCTCCCGGAGGATGTCATTTTTCTGGATGACTTCCACCACACCGCTAGAGTTACAGAAGATGTCTTTAACCACTTCTTCCCCTGCTTCCACATACTGCCCATCTTCCACCTGTAAGAGGGAGATATCTTTATTAACTTCGTGGGTTTCTTCGGGGATCCAGAGGATCGTGCCGCCTTTGGTGATTTCATAACCCTGTTTGCGGCTGCCTTTGGCGACTTCGATATCGACGTATTTAATCATCCCGCCGGTGTGGGTTTGATAGCGATCATCGATTAACTCGGCGACAATGGCATGATTCTGTACTTTTGTCCCCGGAGTGGTTTTCAGCAGGAAGCGTTGACCATCGACCGTATGAATAATAAATTGTTCCCGACCGGCACTACTTTCCACTTTTACTTCGGCCTGATCCAAGGACACGGAAGCGGTGACGATATCGATTTCCCGGCTATTGGGGGCTAAACGCACCAAACCGCCGTTAGTGGATACCAACTTAGTTTCCGCCAGAACATCCCCCACTTGTACTTTATCGCCGTTACTGACCACGGGTTCAGCCCCGGTTGGCAAGTTATACACTTCTCCGGAGAGAATCCATAGTAATCCCCCCCGTTGGGCGATGCGGGTGGTGTTGCCTTGGCGATCGGTTTTTTCCTCTGGGACTAATTGGGAGAATAGCACCTCGCCGGCTAAGTCACTGGTTACGTCTTTTGTGGCTTTTTCCGTGGATTTTTGGACTTTATCGGAGGTAATTTCCGCTAGTAACTGTTCCTCGCTTACTGTTGCCCCATCGGTGACGAATAGCAGTGAACCAGGAGTCAAAGAGTAGGTGACAGTTTCTTTAGTTTTATCCTTGGGTGTTAATTTAATTTCCCCCGGTGCCTCCACCTGATCCCGTTCATCTCCGTGGCGAGTTCGCACGTTACGGATACTTAACCCCGGCAGAAAACGCACGGTTCCCTCGAAGGGACTTCGCACTTGCCGGGCTACTTCTCCGGTAAATACGCCCCCGGTGTGGAAGGTACGCATGGTTAACTGAGTCCCCGGTTCCCCGATCGATTGGGCGGCAATAATTCCCACTGCTTCCCCCATATCTACCGGATGACCGTGGGCCAGACTCCAACCGTAACAGGTTTGGCAAACCGAGCGGGCTGCTTCACAGGTTAAGGGGCTGCGGACTTTGATTTTATCCACCAGTTTGCCCAGTTTTTCCGCCGTTTCATCATCGATAATCTGGTTGCGGGTGGCGATCACTTCTCCATTGACCACCACATCTTCAGCCAGGGAACGACCTAATAGGCGATCGCTTAAGGGAATTAACACGCGATCGCCATCGGTCATGGCGGTTAATTCGATGTAACGATTGGTGCCACAATCGGCCTCGCGGACGATGACATCTTGGGACACATCGACGAGACGACGGGTCAGATAACCGGAATCTGCCGTCCGTAGGGCTGTATCAACTAAACCTTTGCGGGCCCCGTAGGAGGAAATAACGTATTCGGTAACGGTCAATCCTTCCCGGAAGTTAGTCTTAATCGGGAGGTCGATAATTTCCCCCTGGGGATTAGCCATTAATCCCCGCATTCCCACTAACTGACGCACTTGGCTCATATTACCCCGCGCCCCGGAGAAAGCCATCATATAGACGGAGTTGAGGGGATCGGTGACTTGGAAGTTGCGAATTACTTCATCTTTAAGCGATTCAGATGTACTATTCCAAGTGTCAATTACTTTTTGGAAGCGTTCCACTTCGGTGATTTCCCCGCGCACATAACGCTGTTCGGTTTGCCGGATTTCCTGTTCGGCACTTTCGATCATTTGTCGTTTAGCCGGCGGTACGGTTAAATCATCCACACTAATGGAAACCCCTGCTTTGGTAGCGAAACGAAAACCGAGGTTTTTCAATTCATCGGCCATTTGTGAACAGCGCGCCGAACCGTAGTTTTGATAGGCCCAAGCGATCAGTTTTTTTAGTTTTCCTTTGTCAACAGTTTGGTTATAAAACATCTCGATCCGGGTAACAAGTAAACAGCTATTAGCTATCAGCATTCAGCATTCAGCTATCAGTTAGAAAAGGGAACAGGAAACAGGGAATAGGGAACGGGGAATAGGCAAATTTTTACTTTACTGTCCTTTTTTTTGGCTTTTTCCTTGAAAATTCTCTCCTGTCTCCTGACTGGAAAGAGGGTGTAGGGTGTGGGGTGTGGGGTGTGGGGAAAGAAACCTCTTTCATCTGTGGGGGTGAAAATTTTTTCATCGGGACTGACTCCTGACTCCTGACTTCTCACTGATAACTGATAACTGATAACTGAAATTACACTTCCGATTCTTCTTCTTCAAGGTCTTCCGTGGTTAAGGATTCGTAGGTGGGGCGAGAGGGGGCGCGACGGCCGACATCGACCATCAGATCCACCTCCACATCGCGGGAAGTACCATCGGGGGCATTTTCCACCTTGTGAACGGCGATATCGAGGCCGAGGGATTGCAATTCTCGCATCAAAACCTTAAAGGATTCTGGCGTACCCGGGCGGGGGATCGGCTTGCCTTTTACGATCGCATTTAAAGCCTCATTCCGTCCTTGCATATCGTCGGATTTCACCGTTAGCAATTCCTGCAAGGTATAGGCCGCCCCGTAGGCCTCCAGGGCCCAGACTTCCATTTCTCCGAAACGCTGCCCCCCCTGTTGAGCTTTACCGCCCAAGGGTTGCTGAGTAACCAAGGAGTAGGGACCGGTAGAACGGGCGTGAATCTTATCATCAACTAGGTGAACCAGTTTTAACATATAGGCCATACCGACGGTAACGGGACGGTCAAAGGGTTCGCCGGTGCGACCATCGTAGACGGTGACTTTACCCGCGTGTTCTTCTTTGAACACCCAATCGCGATTAGGTTTTTTCGAGGCATTTTCGAGCAATCCGTGGACGGTTAAACGGCTGGCTTCTTCCCCATACATTTCGTCAAAGGGAGTAATCTTAAAGCGCACGCCCAGATTTTCGCCGGCCCAACCCAGTAAACATTCAAACACCTGACCGACGTTCATGCGACTGGGAACCCCTAGGGGATTGAGAACGATATCGACGGGGCGACCATCGGGTAGGTAGGGCATATCTTCTAGGGGCAGAATCCGAGAAATAATCCCTTTATTGCCGTGACGACCCGCCATTTTATCGCCCACTTGGATTTTGCGTTTTTGGGCAACGTAGACCCGCACCACCATATTAGCCCCGGGGGGTAATTCATCCCCCTGTTCGCGGGTAAATACCCGCACATCTACTACCCGACCTTTTTCGCCGTTGGGGACGCGTAGGGAGTTATCGCGTACATCCCGTGCCTTTTCGCCGAAAATTGCCCGCAGTAGTTTTTCTTCAGGAGGTTGGTCTGATTCGCCTTTCGGGGTGACTTTCCCGACGAGGATATCGCTGGCTTCTACCCAGGCACCGACGCGAATAATGCCGCGTTCATCGAGGTTTCGCAGGGCATCTTCACCGACGTTGGGAATTTCCCTGGTGATTTCCTCCGGTCCAAGTTTAGTTTGACGGGCTTCGATTTCGTATTTTTCGATGTGGATACTGGTATAGACATCTTGTGCCACCAGTCTTTCACTGATTAAAATTGCGTCTTCGTAGTTATAGCCTTCCCAGGGCATATAGGCGACGAGGATATTCTGTCCGAGGGCGATTTCTCCTCCTTCGGTGGCGGAACCATCGGCGAGGATCTGCCCGGGGACAACCTGTTCCCCTTGATAGACTAAAGGACGCTGATTTAGGCAGGTATCTTGGTTAGAGCGTTGATATTTCTGAATTTCGTACTCGATCTCGCTCTTACCAAAAATCTCTTTGTCTTCATCCGCCACTTTGATGCGAATCCGGTTAGCATCGACGTAGGAAACGACCCCATTGGTACGCGAAACGATGACCATGCCGGAGTCGCGAGCGGCCTGTGCTTCCAATCCGGTCCCCACAAGGGGACGTTCGGGACGCAGCAGGGGAACCGCTTGTCGTTGCATATTAGAACCCATGAGGGCGCGGTTAGCGTCGTCGTGTTCAAGGAAGGGAATCAGGGAAGTGGCCACCGAGACAATTTGGACGGGGGAAACGCAAACGTAGTCCACTTGTTCGGGGGAAGTGGTGGAGAATTCCTGCCGATAGCGCACTGGGATAGTTTCGCCGAGGATATAACCATTTTCATCGGTGGCCACATCTCCCGGCGCTACCCGCAGATCGTCTTCTTCGTCGGCGGTTAGGTATTTAACGGGGAGATCATAGCGTACTCGGCCATTTTCCACCACATAACAGGGGGTTTCAATAAAACCGTAGTCGTTGACGCGAGCGTAGGTGGCCAGGGAGCCGATTAAACCGGCGTTGGGACCTTCTGGGGTTTCCACCGGACAAATGCGACCGTGGTGGGAGGGGTGGATGTCGCGCACGGCAAAACCAGCCCGTTCCCGGGTGAGACCGCCGGGGCCGAGGGCGGAAATGCGGCGTTTATGGGTCAATTCCGCTAGGGGATTGGTTTGATCCATGAACTGGGAGAGTTGCGAGGAACCAAAGAATTCTTTAATCGCCGCTACTAGGGGTTTCGGGTTGACTAGGGAAGCGGGGGTGAGGTTTTGGGATTCGCTGACGGTCATCCGTTCCCGAATGATTCTTTCTAAGCGGTTTAAACCTACTCGCACTTGGTTTTGTAGCAGTTCACCCACGGAACGGACGCGACGGTTGCCGAGGTGGTCGATATCGTCGGTGTTGCCGATGTCAAATTCTAGGTTAATTAGGTAGTCGATCGCCGCTAAGATGTCGGTGGTGGTGAGAACGCGCTGGTTATCGGGGACGTTGAGGCGTAGTTTTTTGTTGAGTTTATAACGACCAACGCGCCCGAGATCGTAGCGTTTATTGTCAAAAAAGCGCGATTCGAGCAGTTGTTGCCCGCCGGTGACGGTGGGAGGTTCCCCGGGGCGTAGTTTGCGGTACAGGTCGAGGAGTGCCTCTTCTTCGCTGGGATTGCCTTCTTTGTCGAGGGTTTTTTGGTAAAATTCGGGATGGCGTAGGGAGTCAAAGATTTCGTTATCGCTCAATCCGATCGCTTTCAGAAGAACTTGGGCGGATAATTTGCGGGTTTTGTCGATTCTGACCCAGACTAAGCCGTTTTTGTCGGTTTCAAATTTTAACCAAGCTCCTCGGTTGGGAATCAGGGAAGCGGAGTAGGTGCGGCGACCGTTTTTGTCGATTTCGGCTTTGTAGTAAACACCGGGAGAACGGACGATCTGATTGACGATGACTCGTTCGGCACCGTTAATGATAAAGGTTCCCCGTTCGGTCATCAGGGGTAAATCGCCGATAAAGACTTCCTGTTCGATGTTTTCTCCCGTTTCTTTGTTGATTAAACGGGTGGGAACGTACATCTGAACGGAATAGGTGCTATCGCGTCGTTTGGCTTCATCGACGTTGTATTTCGGTTCTTTGAGTCTGTAGTCCTGGCCGAGGAAATGTAGTTCTAATTTACCTGTATAGTCGCTGATGGGGGAAAAGCTATTCAGTTCCTCGATTAGTCCTTCTTCCAAAAACCACCGAAAACTGGAGTGTTGGATTTCGATGAGGTCGGGTAAGAGATTAAAGGTAAGATTGTTCATAGGGTTACAAGGGCTGATGACACGATAGCGACGGTCGGATATCAGTGAGCGGTGAGGGGATGGGTGATGGGGTTTTGGGGTGTTGGGATTTTAGGGTTTTAGTTGAATTCCCCCATTTCCCCATTCCCTGCTCTGTGCTAATAAACTATGTTTTTTAACTGGGGAGTTGAAATAAGTTGCGGGCGTTGTGGGTGGTTTGTTCGGCTAGGGTTTCGACCGGATAGCCGCGCAGACGGGCGACGGTTTCGGCCACATGGAAGACGAAAGAGGGTTCACAGGGTTTACCGCGGTGGGGATTGGGGGAGAGAAAGGGGCAATCGGTTTCGATCAGTAGGCGATCGCTGGGGACAATTTGGGCGGCAGCTTGCACGGTTTTACTGTTTTTGAAGGTGACAATGCCGCTAAAGCTGATGTAAAAACCCAAATCTAAAAACCATTGAGTTTCTTCGGGGTTGCCAGTCCAGCAGTGCATCACGCCGCGAATTTTGCCCACTTGTTGCCGAAAGGCGCTGATTTCCTCCCGCATGACCGGGGCCGCATCTCGACAATGGATAATCACGGGTTTATCGAGACGATGGGCGATTTCTAATTGCGTCCAAAAGACCTGTTTTTGCTGCTCTTGATTATCCGCTTTATAGAAGTCTAAACCCATTTCCCCGATCGCCACGACGCGCCGATCAGATCGGGCTAGGGATTCGATCTGATCGGCACTATTATCTCGCCATTTTTGGGCATCTAGGGGATGTAAACCGACGGCGAAGGAAATTTCCTCAAATTGATCGGCAATGGCTTTAATCGCTGCAAACTCCTCCGGTTCGACACAGGAGTGAACCAGATGAACGACTCCCACACTTCGCCAACGTTCGGAGATAGCGGGCAAGTCGGCTTGCAAAACGTCAAAGTTCAAATGAACGTGCGTATCTATTAATTGCATCGACCCCCGATCGCTTGTTGCGTCTGTCCTGATTACAGCTTACTTGTTTCTTAGGAAGCTTGGCTAACTTTTTGCAAGGCTTTGGCTAAACCAGCTTTTTTTCTAGCGCCGTTGTTCCGGTGCAAGACGTTGCGCTTGACGGCTTTATCGATTTTACTGTAAGCTTCCGATAGAGCTTGTTGGGCGCTTTCTAGCCCTTCTGGGCTGGGGTTGGCTCCGTAGGCCGAGACAGCGACAAGACATTTTTTGATCAGGGTTCTTACGGCTGACTTGTACGCTTTGTTGCGTAGACGATTTCTTTCGGAGATTTGGACTCGTTTGAGTGCAGACTTTGTATTAGCCACAGTCGTTTCTTGTTCTCAATACTGGTATGGTTAATCGGGACACAGACAAACCATCATAACAGATTTGTGCTATTTGTTGCAAGAGTTTTCCGGACAAGAGTGGGGCAACCCCAGAGACGGGGAAGGATTGAGGTTTAAGGGGACTGCCAAACCTCAATTCAGGTTTAGGGGATTTTGCCGTGACTGTGCCGATAACTATCGCCAAACTTGTCCCCAGTGACTAAAGTGTGCTATAAGCAGTCAGACCGTGCCATGGTCTTTATTCTTTCCGATTAGGTAAATTACTGATGACTGAAGCTAAACGCGCCCTCATTACCGGCATCACCGGTCAAGATGGTTCCTATCTGAGCGAATTATTATTAGAAAAAGGTTACGAAGTCCACGGTATCATCCGTCGTACTTCAACTTTTAACACCGATCGCATCGATCATATCTACACTGACCCCCACCAGCCCGATACTAAATTATTTCTTCATTATGGCGACCTCACCGACGGGACGACCCTGCGGCGTATTCTCGAACAAGTGCAACCGGTAGAAGTATATAATTTAGGGGCCCAATCCCATGTGCGGGTTAGTTTTGATGCCCCAGAATACACCGTTGATGCTGTCGGTGTGGGAGTTTTAAGATTACTAGAAGCAATTCGGGATTACCAAAAAAGAACCGGCATCGAAGTGCGTTTCTATCAAGCAGGTTCCTCGGAAATGTTCGGGAAAGTCATGGAAGTTCCCCAAAAAGAAACCACGCCATTTTATCCCCGCAGTCCCTACGCTTGTGCGAAAGTTTACGGTCACTGGCAAACAATCAACTATCGGGAATCCTACGACTTATTTGCCTGTAACGGCATTTTATTTAATCATGAATCCCCCCGGCGGGGAGAAACTTTTGTCACGCGCAAAATTACCCGCGCTTTGGCCCGAATTATTGCCAGACAACAGAAAAAACTCTATCTAGGAAATCTTGATTCTAAAAGGGATTGGGGTTATGCTAAGGATTATGTGCGGGCGATGTGGTTAATGTTACAACAGGAAGAACCGGATGATTATGTAGTGGCGACAAATGAAACCTATTCTATCCGGGAGTTTCTCGATATTTCTTTCCAATATGTTAATTTAAATTGGCAGGATTATGTGGAGTTTGATGAACGTTATTTGCGTCCGGCGGAAGTGGATTTATTAATAGGAGATTCTACAAAAGCCAGGGAGAAATTAGGTTGGCAGCCGTCGGTAACGTTTGAGGGACTGGTAAAATTAATGGTAGATGCGGATTTAGCGGCTTTGGGGATTAATCTTAATAACGGTGGTGATAGCCAACAGTTATTAAAAGATCTGGCTTATCTTCGCAATCGTTCCTTAATTGCCGTCGATTAAAAAGTAGGGTGGGTTAGGGAAGGGCAACCCACCCCCTGTCGGCAATAGCCGGCGATTGTTGGTAACATTTGGTAGTAGTAGAATTTGCCGTCTCAATTGTTAAGCAACAATCGACCAAGTGGGTCGAGTTCGTAACTATTCTGATTAACTGGTATCACTTGAAATGCTCCCACGGCAGCTGGATAACAAAACTCGCCAATTGTCAATAGCGTTTGAGATGCGCTCACCCTGTATTCATAAAAAGGTTCCGCCACCTAAAAAGCAGCCCTCCTTTAGAGAAGAGGTCAGAATGATTGCTTCTCTCGGGGGTTTTTTATACCTGGACTTCCCCCATACATAAATACCTGGACTTCCCCCGTATAAACATACTAGCTATGGCTAAAAGTCTTACAGAGCCTGAGTTAAAGCAATACAATAGAACTCTTGCAAATTAATTATGTGTTATAGTGATGGGTTAACTAATTTTTTTGGGAAAATTAGTTAACCAGTACATTTGTCCTGAATGAAAACTTGAAGTTTAACTTTTAACTCAAAACTCTTTAGATATGCTTTAATTTGGTTATCAAAACCTCTTTATTTAAGCGGCACAAACTATCTCAATTATAAAAATTGAGAATAAATTGTCCTTGACTTGATTAATCTTTAGGCAACTTTTAAGAAGCTGCTATACCTATCCCTAACTCACAGTTATAAATAGCCGCCAACAAGTTAACTCTTAAACTATATAGCATTTACATTTGAGACGTGGAAACCAATTTCTGAAAAAAATGCTATAATCTAAGTCAATGTTTTAATAACTTTAATTATGGACAAGGCTCAGAAAATCAAAAAAGATATCGAGGAACTAGATAAATGGATTAAAACGAATCCAGATTCAAGAGAATTAAAAAGAGCTATTGCCGTTAAACTATCTTT